>OHZM01000240.1_pt1 | contig 18325 bp, 12 predicted proteins | sample 1580481 | NCBI WGS metagenome assembly OHZM01 (sample SAMEA3882506, study PRJEB24775) | human gut metagenome | biome: human-associated habitat; feature: intestine environment; material: feces | place: Netherlands | collected 2009/2010 | reverse complement strand
TTCAAAATGAACACGACCACATTTTGTGGGTGGTTTCAAACCAATCCACAAAGACGGTGGGATTTACAAGAAAAATACCACTGTATGTGAAATTCGTCAAGAGGGTTTTGGAAAACCCCTATTCTCACACTCATCCACCCTATCATGTGGGGAACCACGGGCATGATCTTGTGATCATGCGTTCTCCCAAAATGCTGACCCCAAATGAATACGATGTGTTTTTCAGCTTTCTGGAAAACACGGTGATGAAAAACGCATACTGACAGTAAAACCGCTCCGAGCGTTCTGCCCGGAGCGGTTTTGCGTCAGCAGTATTTATGCAGAATGGTCATAGACGGAGGGAGAAGTCATGCGTCCTTGCACAGCTTGGTCAATTCTTCGATGGCGGCATCCTCGTCCGGGCCATCGGCGGCGATGGTCACGGTCTCGCCGCACTTCACGGCCAGACCCATTACGGCAAAGATCTTCTTCATGTCGGCGACTTTGCCGTTCTTAGTCATAGTGACTTTGCTCTCAAAGCCTTTGGCAGCTTTGCTCAGGATACCGGCGGGACGGGCGTGCAGGCCTTCTTTGTCCTGAATGGTGATATCGATGCTCTTCATAAAAATCTCTCCTTCTTGGAATCGTTATTGTAAGTGCTCCAGCACATAGTTCATATCGGAAGTGGTCTTGAGCTGTTCCAGCGCATCCTCGTCTTCCAAAATCTCGCAGACATTGCCCAGCAAGTCAAGATGGTCGTTGCCGACACCGGCAATGCCGAACACGAGGTAGGCTTTTTCATCGCCGAAGTCCACGCCCTGCGGATATTGCAGCAGGACAACGCCGGACTTTTTAACGGTGCCCTTCTTCTGGCTGGTGCCGTGGGGAATGGCTACGCCCATGCCCATGTAGGTGCTCACCAGCTTTTCGCGCTCCACCATGGCATCGGCGTAACTGTCATCCACATAGCCCCGCTTTGCCAGCAGCGCACCGGCGGCACGGATGGCCTCCTCCTTGGTGACGGAGGGCAGACCCAGCTGGATGTCCTCCGCCTGGATCTTCATCACGGAACCGTTGGCTTTGGAAGCCTCGGTCACGGCAGCCGCCAGAGGGGCTACGGCTGCATTGCGCAGGTCGGATACGATCTCCTCATTGGCGGCAGCTTCGGCCTTGGCATCCAGTGCCGGGGTAGTGGAGGTCAGTGCGTTGTACAATGCGTCCAGATGCGGATCTGCAAGGAAGTTATCCAATGTAACAAGCTGTGCCTGCGGGGCGCACTTGGCGGCGCGGTCAGCCAGAACGCGCTGGCAGACCACCACGTCCGCGTCGGCGGGGATGGTATCCACGCTGGAGTTGGTCACGGTCAAGTCGGGGCGCTCCGCCTTAATGCGGTTGTGGAACTTGGTAGCACCCATGGCGCTGGAACCCATACCGGCATCGCAGGCAAAGACGATCTTGCGGATCTGGCCGACATTCACGGCAGTAGGCTCGGGGATCTCGCCCTTGGCCTGTGCCTTCATCTCCTTCATTTCGTTCTGGGCATCGGTCAGGCTCTTGGTGTGACCGGAGGTCGCTTTCAGAATGACCGAGGACAGAACAAAGGAAACAGCACCGGCGATGACAACGCCCAGCAGAACGGTGAGAATGGAATCCCGGGGAGCCATTGCCATGTAGGCGATGATGGAACCGGGAGAAGCAGGGCCGGACAGACCTGCACCGGTCATAGAGTAGAACAGGATGGCGCAGAAGTTGCCCACGATGGGGGCGATGATGATCACGGGGTTCATCAGGATGTAGGGGAAGTAGATCTCGTGGATGCCGCCCAGCAGGTGGATGATCACAGCACCGGGAGCGGACTGGCGGGTGGTGTCGTCCTTGCAGAAGAAGCAGTAGGCCAGCAGGACACCAAGACCGGGACCGGGGTTGGCTTCCAGCATATACATGATGGAACGGCCGGTCTCAGCAGCCTGGCTTGCACCGATGGGGCTGAAGATGCCGTGGTTGATAGCGTTGTTCAGGAACAATACCTTTGCAGGCTCAATAAAGATGGACACCAGCGGCAGCAGGCTGTGTGCCACAAGGAAGTCCACACCGGCGGTCAGCACAGTGAGGATGGCGGTCATGAACGGGCCGATGACGTAGTAGCCAAGGATGGCCAGCAGCATACCCAGAATGCCGATGGAGAAGTTGTTGATCAGCATCTCGAAACCGGCGGGGATATGGCCTTCCACCTTCTTATCGAATTGCTTGATGACCCAGCCGGCCAGAGGGCCCATGACCATGGCGCCCATCAGCATGGTGTAGTCCGAGCCGCAGATGCAGCCCACCACGGCGATGGCGGCGATGACGCGGCCGCGGTCGCCTGCAATCATCTTGCCGCCCTGCCCTGCAATGAGGATGGGCAGCAGGTAGGTCAGCATCGGGGAGACCATGCTGGCCAGCTTTTCGTTGGGGAACCAGCCCGCTTCAATGAACAGAGCGGTGAGGAAGCCCCACGCGATGAATGCGCCGATATTCGGCATGACCATGCCGCTGAGGAACTTGCCAAAGCGGGAAACAGCGTTTTTCATTTGTAGCTCTCCTTTTTCACTTGAAAGGCAGGCGGTGCAGCTCCTGTGGCATGGGAGCTGCGGCCTGCGGACGGGTTATTCGGAGGAGCTTTCGTTTCGTTCTGGCACTATTCTAGCCGATACTGCGCCGGATTTCAATGGTGACAAGCGGTGGGGTTGTCACCGGAGGATGGTGACACCAGTGGGCTGATACGGCAACATTTCCAATGGATGCGCGGGTGATTTGTGCATATTTGCTGATGCGCCGGGATACAAGACGGGAACAAGGAAGCTTTTGTCACCGGGCAATGGTGACAAAAAACACACAACTTCTTTTCTGCGTTAGGGGCTGGCAGACGGGGTAGCACTATGTTACAATAGAAGCAATGGGTAACTTTTGGGAAAAGGAGAGAAGCAACATGGGTGCGGTGTATCGTGAGGAACTGTCGGCAAATGCACGGAAGCTGATCGAGCAGCTGCTCAGCCTTCCGCAGGGCTGGGTGACGGCGGCGGCGCTGGCTGAAAGCATCGGGGTCAGCCGCCGCACCGTGCTGCGGGAGCTGCCCGCTGTGGAGCAGTGGATGCAGGCTGCCGGGGCGCATTTTGTGCGGAATCCCGGCAAGGGTCTGCTGCTGGATGAAGCGCCGGAGCGGCGAGACGCACTGCGCACCCAGCTGAACAGCGGCGACAGGAAAAAACTTTCCCGCGCAGAGCGGCGGCAGCAGCTTTTGACAAGGCTGCTCAGCGAGCAGGAGCCCTGCAAAACAGCGGTACTGGCACGGGCGCTTGGCGTTTCGGAAAGCACGCTGTCTGCGGACTTGGATGAACTTGAGACCAAGCTACACCCCTACCGAGTGGAGATGTTCCGCCGCCCCGGCGTGGGGGTCTGGCTGCAGGGGGATGCTTCTTCCTACCGGAGGGTGGTGTCTGCCCTGCTGCGCAGCAGTATGCCGGAAAAGGAACTGGCAGAGGTGCTCTGCGGACGGATGCCGGAAAACGAGATCTTCTCGACCCTGCTGGATACAAAAACGGCCGAAAAGGTCTGGGCGGTTTTGCAGCAGTTTGAACAGGAAGAGCAGCTCCATCTGCCGGATGCAGGCTTTCTGGCGCTGGCGATCCATTGCACCCTGACCATTCAGCAGCTGCGGCAGGGCGGCGACAAGGGCAGTGCCCCCAGAGGGCTGCGCCCGGCGGGCAATCATGCTGCCCGGCTGGTGGCGGCGCTGAACCGCGCCTTCGGGCTGACCCTGCCGCCTGAGGAAGCGCAGTATCTGGAACTTTATCTCGCTGCTTATCTGGGTGCGGAGGATCCTTGGGGCAGTGCGCAGGAGATGGAGCTGCGGAATCTGGAAGCCGCCCTTATCCGGGAAATGGAAAAGGCGCTGCACACAGACCTTTCCGGTTACACCTCCCTGCGGGATGACCTGTACTGCCACCTGCGCCCCATGCTGCTGCGGGTGGAGCAGAACATTCGTACCGAAAACCCCCAGCTGGACACCATCCGCACCGACTACCCCGGCCTGTGGAAAGCCACCCGCGCCGCCTGTGATGCGGTGCAGCAGCAATTCGTCCTGCCCGCCATCTCGGACGACGAAGCGGCCTACCTTGCCATGCACTTTGGCGCAGTGCTGGAACAGAATGCCATGTTCCGGCTGCGGCTTCGGGTGGTAGTGGCCTGTCCGCTGGGCATGGGCTCCAGCCGCTTTCTGGCTTCCCGGCTGGGAAACGAGTTTCCCTCTTTGCAGGTGGAGGGGTGCTGCTCGGTGCGGGAGCTGAACACTGCCGACCTGCATCGGAGAAAAATCGACTTCATTATCTCCACCGTGCCGCTGGAACTGGATTACCCGGCGGTGTGCATCAGCCCTTCCCTGCTGGAACCGGATCGTGCCGTGCTGAAGGACGCTATCACGCAGTACAGCCAGAACCGCGCAGAACCGGAACCGGCGGTGCAGCCCGTGCAGGATACAGCCTGTGCAGGCTCTAAGCTGCAGTATTATGCGCGCCTGACCCGGTCCATGACCGGGCTGCTGGAACATCTGACCATCCAGCCCGTCAAGGTTCCCGGCAGCCGCGCTGCCCTCATCCATGCAGCGGCGCAGCTGTTCTGCCCGCAGGAAGCGGACGCCCGGCTGGTGGAGCAGCAGCTTCGCCGCCGTGAAACGCTGGGCGATACCTACATCAAATCCCTGTATGCCCTGCTGCTCCATTGCAGGACAAGTGCGGTAAAGGACTGCCGCTTGGGCTATCTGCAGGCACAGCCGCCGGTCTATGAGCCGGGGCGCATCGTGCTGGGGGCACTGGTGCTGCTGGCTCCGGACGACGGGAACAGCGTCCCGGTGGAGGTCATGCAGAATGTCAGCGGGCAGCTGATCGAAACGCCCCGGCTGATGGAGGCACTGCTCACAAGCGTGTGCATCCGGATGTAGCCGAGCACCCCGCCATCATGGGTCACGAGTTCGCCGGTGATATCGTCAAGGTGGGCAAGGCGCATCAGGACAAGTTCAAGCCCGGCATGAAGTTCACCCTGCAGCCCGCCCTGAACTACAAGGGCACCATGTGGAGCCCCGGCTACTCCTACGAGTTCTTCGGCGGCGACGCCACCTACTGCATCATCCCTGCCGAGGTCATGGAACTGGGCTGCCTGCTGGAGTACAAGGGCCGTGCTTACTACGAGGCTTCTCTGGCCGAGCCTATGAGCTGCTCCATCGGTGCTTTCAACGCCGCCTACCACACCAAGATGGGTGTGTACCATCACGATATGGGCATCAAGAAGGGTGGCAAGCTGGCGATTCTGGCCGGTGCAGGCCCCATGGGTCTGGGTGCTCTGACCTACGCACTGCACCGTGATGTGCGCCCCGGCATGGTGGTGGTCACCGATATCAACGAGGATCGTCTGGCCCGTGCGGAGTCCCTCTTCCCCCCGAAGGAGGTCAAGGAGAAGGACGGCATCGACCTGTACTTCGTCAACACCGCCAACATGGCAGACCCCGCTGCCGAGCTGCGGGAGCTGACCGGCGGTACCGGCTTTGATGATGTGTTCTGCTACGCCCCCATCGCGCCGGTGGTGGAGCTGTCCAGTGCTGTGCTGGGCCGTGACGGCTGCCTGAACTTCTTTGCAGGCCCCACCGACAAGCAGTTCAGCGCCAAGATGAACTTCTACGATGTGCACTACAATTCTACCCATGTCATGGGCACCACCGGCGGTAATACCGCCGACATGATCGAGTCGCTGGAACTGACCGCCGCTAAGCGCATCGACCCGGCTGTGATGGTCACCCACATCGGCGGTCTGAACGCCGCTGCCGAGACCACCCTCAACCTGCCCAAGATCCCCGGCGGCAAAAAGCTGATCTACACCCACCTGACCATGCCCCTCATCGCCCTGACCGATCTGCGTGCCAAGGGCGAACAGGACAACGACCCCCGCTATACCGCACTGGCTGACATCGTGGATGCCCACAACGGCCTGTGGTGCCCGGAAGCAGAGGAATATCTGCTGGCAAACTTCAACCCGGAGGACTAAGCAGAACGTGCCATGGGACAGGACAAACGCAGACAGGAGGAATCCCCCATGGAACAACGCCGCAATCAAATCGTGGAGCTGGTGAACCGCAAAGGCAGCATTAGCTTTGCCCAGCTCAAGGAAGCTTTCCCTTCCGTTTCGGAAATGACCCTGCGCACAGACTTGAAAGCACTGGATGAAGCCCGCCGTGTGGTGCGGGTGCATGGCGGTGTCAAGTCGGTGGAGCAGGTGGTAGGCACAGACGACCTGCTGAGCCGCCGTTCCGCCCGCAATGCCGAAGCAAAGCAGATCATTGCCGAAAAAGCCGCTGCTCTGCTGCGCCCCAACACCACCCTGTTTCTGGATTCCGGCAGCACCGCCACAGCAGTGGCCCGGTGCATCCCGGATCAGCCCATGCTCATCTACACCAGCGGCCTGAGCTGCGCCATGGAGCTGGCAAAGCTGGAAAAGCCCCATGTGTCCCTGCCGGGCGGCAGCCTGAACCGGTTCAGCATGAGCGTCTGCGGTGCACAGAGCATCCAGACGATGGAGGGCATCAACTTTGATCTGCTGCTGCTGGGCGTGACCAGTTACAGCCCGGAAACCGGTTTTACCTGCGGCGTGGAGGATGAAGCACGGCTCAAGCAGACCGTGCTCCGCCGCTGTGAGCAGAAAGCCGTGCTGCTGGATTCCTCCAAGATCGGACTGAAAAGTACATTCCACATCTGCGAGCTGTCCGATATTGATATTGTGATCTCGGACGGAAAGCTGCCCGTAGAATTTTTACAGGCCTGCCGGAACGCAGGCGTAACAGTACTATAAAAGGAGTATTATTATGAAGATCATCCGCGCAAAAGATTATCAGGACATGTCCCGCAAAGCGGCCAACATCATCTCCGCACAGGTCATCATGAAGCCGGACTGTGTACTGGGTCTTGCCACCGGCGGCACCCCGGTGGGCACTTATGCCCAACTGGTGGACTGGTACAACAAAGGCGATTTGGATTTCTCCGAGGTCACTACTGTCAATCTGGACGAGTACCGCGGCCTGCCCAAGGAGCATCCCCAGAGCTACTGGTATTTCATGAACGAGAACCTGTTCAGCAAGGTGAATATCGACCCGGCCAAGACCAACCTGCCGGACGGCACCAATCTGGACACCGCCGCCGAGTGTGCCCGTTACAACGGTATCATCCACAAGCTGGGCGGCATCGACCTGCAGCTGCTGGGCATCGGCCCCAATGGTCATATCGGCTTCAATGAGCCGGGCGAAGCCTTTGAGCTGGAGACCCACTGCATCGACCTTGCGCCCACTACCATCGAAGCCAACAAGCGCTTCTTTGACGGCAACGAGAACCTTGTCCCCAAACAGGCATACACCATGGGCATCAAGACCATCATGCAGGCACGCAAGGTGCTGGTGGTAGCCAACGGTAAAGCCAAGGCACAGGCCGTCAAGGACGCCGTGACCGGCCCTGTGACCCCTGCCTGCCCCGGCAGCATCCTGCAGCTGCATCCGGACTGCATCCTTGTGGCAGACGAGGAAGCACTGAGCCTGCTGTAAACTCCCAAAGCCAACTTCTTCATTTACCATAACTTTGCTTAAGATCCAACCAAAGCACAGAAAGGGCCGGACTCGTTGCACGGGTTCGGCTCTTTCTGTCAGAAATAAGATTTATCTTGCAATCTTACGCAAAGAGCAACTCCAAAAGAGCCGTCATGGAGATGGTGGGTTCGCCTGCTGCGGGATTTACGCTGAAAATACGCTGAAAAGAGGTCACCCCGATCGGTGGCCTCTTTTTTGCTGCCGCGAACTGTCTGGCTGCGGCAGCGGATAACAGCAATGTCCATTGCGCTTTGTTTTGCCCGGATGCGCACCCGCAGAAAGCTCTCCCTCGTCAAACTGCCCAAAATACGCCCTTAAAAGTTTACTTGACGCAATTCTCAAATCAATATATAATTGGGTTAGAAACCAATTATAGAAAAGGATGATTCCCAATGGCGCGCAGATACGACAGCAAAGAAGCAAAACGGCGGATACTGACCGCCTGTGTCCGGCTTTTTCTGGAAAAAGGCTACACGAACACCAAGGTGGCAGAAATTTTAAAGGAAGCAGATGTTTCCGCCGGGTCGTTCCAGAATATTTTCCGCACCAAGGACGGCGTGCTGACCGAGCTGATCGGCATGATGTTCAGCAGGCAGTTCGGCGCGGTAAGGCCGCTGGCGGCAAACGCCCCCTCGCCGGTGTGCCTCTACGCGGTGGAAACGGCTTTGCAGCTGGCGCTGAGCGAGTTGAGCGAGAATCTGCGGGATATCTATGTGGAAGCGTACACCTTCCCCGCCACGGCGGAGATCATCCACCGCAGCACCACGGCCGAACTGCAGGCGGCGTTCAGCGCATATCTGCCCGGGTGCGCCGAGTGTGATTTCTACGAGATGGAGTTGGGCACGGCTGGCATGATGCGCGGCTACATGGCACGGCAGTGCGACCCCTACTTTACGCTGGAGCGCAAAATACGGCGCTATCTGAGCATGAGCCTGAGTGCGCTGCAGGTCCCCGCGCAGGAGCGCGAGCAGGTCATCGCTTTTGTGGCGGAGATCGATATGCTTGCCCAGGCGCGGAAGGTGGTAGATGCCGTGCTTGCATCGCTGTCCGTGCAGTTTGATCTGAAAGGATAACAAGGTTTGATGACAAGGAGGGAGTAACATGAAAAAATGGCTGATCTGGTGTTTGACGGTGCTGGCAATGGTGTGCCTGATACCGGGGATCGTGTTAAACGTTAAAGCGGCAGATTCTATCTATACGTACTGCTTCGTCTGTATGCAACAAAGAAACTATGAGATCCTCGGATATACAAAAGTTGATTCAACCAAGCATAGGATCCATATAAAATGCTCAGTCTGCGGCAGGAAGAACAGCATTGTTTATGGAGATCTTTCGGACCATACCGGCGGCACCGAAACGCCCACCTGCACCACAGGCAAAACCTGTGAAAAATGCGGCGCGGAATACGGCATTCTCGGTCACAAATGGAAAACTCCGGCGAACGCCTCCCTTGGCAACGGCACGCACCGCATCATTTGCTTGCGCTGCGGCTTAAATGGTACCGCAAGCTGTACCGGTGGCACAGCAACCTGCACCACCAAAGCGGTCTGTGAGGCGTGTGGTGGGAAATACGGCAAAAGAAACCTAAATAATCATGCTCTGGTGCATTATGATGCGCAAGCCCCCACCTGTACGAAACCCGGCTGGGACGCTTTCGACACCTGTTCCCGCTGCGACTATACCACCTATGTGGAACGGCCTGCACAGCATGATCTGGAGCAGCACGCAGCAAAAGCCCCCACCTGTACGAAACCCGGCTGGGATGCTTACGAAACCTGCTCCCGTTGTGACTATACCACCACCTATCAGGAACTGCCCGCACTGAACCATGATTATCAGGCTGTTACCGTAGAGCCTACCTGTGAAACAGACGGCTATACTGTTTTTACATGCTCCCGCTGCAAAGACAGCTACACCGCAGACCCGACCGATAAGCTGGGACACCAGTTCGGTGCATGGTCTCCGAACGGAACCGGCTCTCAGAGCGCCGATTGTCTGCGGCAGGGCTGCGCGCACACTGGCAGCACTGATTGCCGGAAGTTTACTTTCCGCACTGCGGAAGGCGAAACGCTGACCTTCTGCCCCGTGTGCGGGCAGGCAGAAAACGCCGCGCAGCTGGAAATGATCGAAGCCGCAACGGCATGGCCGCTCAGCGGCAGCCTTTCTGCGGAGGATGTGACCGCACGGACGAATGGGGAATACCTGAGTGTGGCATTTGAGACCGCAGGCAGCCTGACGCAGCCCACCGGTCGGGTAAGGCTCGCGCTGCCCGCCGGATTGCTGGAAGGCAAAAAGCTTGTGCGCATTGCCCCGGACGGCACACAGACGGAGATGCCGTTTGAAACAGAGCGCGGAAAGCTCATCTATACGCTGGATTTTGCAAACAGCGCGCTGCCCATAATGCTCTTCCGGCTGGTACCCCAGCCCACCGCCCTCTGAATGCTTTTACAGCGCGCAAACGATAAACCATAAAATGCCCGCCCACCGTGGTTTTCCACAGCTGGGCGGGCATTCTTTTGTGCCTTTTGGGGCATAAAAATACCCCCGGAGGATGCAGCGTTTTTTACGCTGTCTACTCTGGGGGCGGCATATCAGGCGCTGCGCGGCAGCTCCCGGAAGCGGACACTGTCTTGCTGAAAAAGCACTTCCTAGCGCTGCTCCTCCGGCGGGCAGCAGCTCTCCCGGGGGATGAGCTTATGCGGCACGATGATCTTTGTGGCCAGAAGGTTCGGGTTCTCGATGTGGTTGATGGTCTGGCTGGCAGCCTCCATGCCCAGCTGGTAGGGGTTCACGTCCACGGTGGTCAGCTGTGGGCTGCCCTGCCCTTTGTTGCGGAGTGCCCCTTGGCAAACCGGACGGGATTGCGCTATAATAGAGCCGTAACAGTTCCACAAAGGTGTGGTAAGGGAGGTGCGGCCATGATCCGGGTGGCGATCGTAGAGGACGACGCGGAGGTGCAGGGGGTATTGCAGGAGTATGTCCGGCGGTATACCCGGCAGTACGGGACAGAGTTTGAAGTGACAGTCTTTGCGGACGGCGTGGATATTCTGGAGGATTACCGCGCGGTCTACGACATTATTTTTCTGGATGTGGAGATGAAGCATCTGGACGGCATGACCACGGCAGAGCGCATCCGGCAGATGGATGCAGACGTCATCCTGATCTTCATCACCAATATGGCGCAGTATGCCATCCGGGGCTACGCGGTGGGAGCGCTGGACTATGTGCTGAAGCCGGTGCCCTACTTTGCCTTTTCGCAGCAGCTGCTCAAGGCGGTTGCCCGGCTGGAAAAGCGGGCAAAGCACTACCTGACCGTGCCGGTGGAGGGCGGGCTGCGGCGGCTGGACACCGCAAGCATCTATTATCTGGAAAGCGAGGGGCACCGGGTGCATTTTTATACCGACGAGGGCGATTTTTCCGCCCCCGGCGCCCTCAAGGCCTTTGAGGAAAAGCTGGCAGACTGCCCCTTTGCCCGCTGCAACAGCGGCTACCTTGTCAATCTGGCACAGGTGCGGGAGCTGCGGCAGAGCACCGTGCAGGTGGGCCCCTGCGAGCTGCAGGTCAGCCGCCCCAAGCGCAAGGGCTTTCTTGCCGCACTGACCGACTACATCGGAGGTGAGGGCTCATGACCGCGCTGCCGGATATCCCCCGGCTGTACACCGCCCTTGCCGAGTGTCTGGCGGTGCTGCTGTTCACCCCGGCGCTTGCGCCCCGCTTTTCCAGAGCGGTCACCGGGGGTATCACCCTGCTGTGGGCGGCGGTGCTGTCGGCCTTTCTGGGGCTGACGGGCAACGTGCCCGGCGGGCTCTGGATCCCCTGCATGGTAACGGCCATCGGGCTTTCCTACTTATATTTATGGGGTGTATGGAGCATCACCCTGCTGGAAGCCGGGTATCACTGCGCCCGGGCGTTTATTCTGGCAGAGCTTGCCGCCAGCGTGGAGTGGCAGCTGCACTGCGCCCTCTGGCCCGCCCGCGGCCCATGGGAGCCGCTGTCTTTGCTGCTGCTGGCGCTGGTGTATGGGACGCTGTTCGGCATTATGTGCTATCTGCAGCACCGCCGTCCCCAGCCCGCCGGGCACTTACAGATCGGCGGCAGCGCCGCCCTGACGGCGGTCATGCTGGCGCTGACTGCCTTTGCGGTGAGCAATCTGGGCTTTCTGCCGGGCAGCGAGATCAACATGAGCATTTTTTCCATCCGCACCCTGGTGGATTTTTCCGGCGTGCTGATCTTATCTGTGCAGCACGAGCAGCTGCAGGAGAACGCTTTGCACAGCGAGCTTGCCGCCATGGACGAGGTGTTGCACCGCCAGTACGAGCAGTACAAGCGCAGCAAGGAGGGCATCAACCTCATCAATCGGCGGTATCATGAGCTGAAAGTCCAGCTCGCCCGCATCCGGGAGGAGCAGGATCAGACCAAGCAGAACGCCGCCATTGCCGCCATGGAGCAGAACATCCGCCAGTACGAGGCCGAGAACAAGACCGGCAACCCGGTGCTGGATACCCTGCTCACCGCCAAGACCATGGAATGCCAGCAGGAGAATATCACCATCACCAGCGTAGCGGACGGCAGGATGCTGGGCTTTCTCACCATCCGGGAGCTGTGCACCATCGTGGGCGTGGCGCTGGATAACGCCATTGCCGCCGTGCGCGCCGAGCCGGACCCCGAAAAGCGGCTCATCAAGGTGGCGGTGTACAGTCAGGGCGGTTTTGCCATGCTGCGGTTCGAGCATTATACAGAGGCCGCCCCGGCACTGGATGCGGACGGTCTGCCGAAGCAGGGGTCGGACCTGAAAAGCGTCCGCACCACCGTCGGGCAGCACGGCGGCAGCATGACGATGCACTGGGAAAACAACTGGTGCACCCTGCGGATCTTATTTCCGCTGCCCCAAAAGCAATAATATTTTTACGGCAGGTATCCCCTGCCGTTTTTTTGTTGTCTGGCAGGGTGCACAAAGAAGTGCGGGCTTTGTTTGTGCACAAGCACAATAAAAATTGAAAATTTATTGTAACTTTTGCAAACTGTGTATCCAAAACGACAGATTGTGCGGAGAACGGTTCGTTCTGCAGTATATATGATAAAATGACATCAAGCAAAGGAGCGGACGCGCTCCGGAGAACAGCTATGAACCGGGTCGTGTACCCAAAAGAGAAGGAGTTAACAGTTATGGCACAGAAAAAGAAGGACAGTAAGATGATGGGCAAGATCATCAAAACTGCCGTTTCGGGTGTGTTGTGTGTCGCATTGGCGGGCGGTATAGTTGCGGCCAATGTGCTGATCCCGCCCAACGCCAGCAGCGTGCAGAGCATTTTGGGCCTGAAGAGCGGCGGCATCGACAACAGCAAGGCAAAGACCGAAGGCATTAATATGGAATACGGCAAGCCCGGCTTTGACACAGAGGATGCGCTGGTTGAGGATGAGATCGCCCTGAACAAGCAGATCGCAGCAGAGGGCATCGTCCTGCTGAAGAACGATGAAGGCAGAATGCCGTACAGCACGGATACCACCTTCAGTTTTGTCAGCCATTCGGCAGTCAGCTACATCGGCGGCAACAAAGTCGATATGAAAACGGCCTTTGAAGATGCCGGGTTCGGTGTCAACGAGGACCTCTGGAAATTCTATTCCGAAGGCAACGGCAAGGATTACGGTCTGGGCGTTGGTTCCGTTTCCTACGGTGATGACGAGGACTTTTCCATCAACGAATGCCCCTTGTCTGTTATGAAAGCAGAGCCGGGTCTGACCGATTCCATGAAGAATACGGTTCCTGTTTTTGTGTTCAGCCGTGTGGCGGGCGAAGGCCGTGATATGCCCCGCTCCATGTACAACCACACCGATGTGGAAGAGGACAAGACCAAGACTTATCTGGAGCCGGATTCTACGGAACTGGAGATCCTGCAGTATCTGAACGACAACTTTGACGATGTGGTGCTGCTGCTGAACTCCAGCGCAGCGGTAGATCTGAGCTGGGTCGAAAACTATCCCAATATCCACACCGTCATTTCGGCTCCCGCTATGGGTGATTACGGTCTGTGCTCTCTGGCAGAAATCTTCTCCGGTAAGGTGAACCCCTCCGGCCGCACCGTGGATACCTATGAAGTGGATGCCATGAACAGCCCGGCGGCGCAGAACTTCGGCGACTTTGCCTACTACGATGAGAATGGCAACCTCACCAAGTACAACTACGTCAGCTACAAAGAGGGCATCTATGTTGGCTACCGCTACTACGAGACTCGCTACGAGGATAAGGTGCTGGGTCAGGGCAATGCCGGTGATTACAACTATGCGGATGCTGTGATGTATCCCTTTGGATACGGCCTGTCCTACACGGATTTTGAGTGGTCTGATTACGATACCAGCTGGGATGGCGATACCTGCACCGTGACGGTCAAGGTCACCAATACGGGTGATGTGGCCGGCAAGGATGTCGTACAGGTCTATGCACAGAGCCCCTATACCGATTACGACAAGGCAAACAAGGTGGAAAAGGCTGCTGTGGAGCTGGTGGGCTATGCCAAAACTGCAGAGCTGGCTCCCGGCGCAAGCGAGACGGTGAAGATCACCTTTGATCAGGAGCAGCTGAAGTCTTACGACTACGTCAATGCTAAGACCTACATTCTGGACGCAGGTGATTACTATATCACTGCGGCTAAAAACGCACACGAAGCGGTCAACAACATCCTCTCTGCCAAGGGCAAGACTGTGGAAGATGGCATGACCGCCGACGGCGACACTGCTTTTGTTGCAACCTACACCCCGGCAAACGGCACCGTGGATACCACGACCTACAAGCTCGACACCACGACCGGTGTGGAGATCACCAATCAGCTCGACCATGCAAACGGCGGGCTGCAGTATCTCTCCCGCAGTGACTGGACTGGCACCTGGCCGACCGTTGACGGCGAGGTCAGCGACCAGATCAGCACCTGGGGCAACCCCATCAATGGCACCGATGCCAGCGGCAAGGCTGCATCCTATACCTACCGCAAGACGATCAGCAAGGAGGACCTTGCAAAGCTGGATTCTTTTGATTCCCTGAACCCCACCGACTTCTCCACCCTGACCGATGAGATCGTTTACGGCAAGGACAACGGTCTGGGTCTGATCGATATGCGTGGTCTGGATTACAACGACCCCAAGTGGAACGACCTGCTCGACCAGCTGACCCCCAGTGATTATCAGACCCTGATCACGCAGTCCGGCTATGGCACGGCTGCCATCAAGTCGGTGGATAAGCCCTCCACGACCGACCGCGACTCTGCCACCGGCCTGATCAACTACGGCTTTGATGCAAGCGGCAACCTCTACTTCAAGGGCAACATCACGCACTGCGGCGTGATCGTTCTGGCACAGACCTACAACGATGATCTGGCCTACCATTATGGCGAAAACATCGGCGATGAATCTTACTATCTGGGCGTTGATGGCTGGTATGCACCTGCTGTCAATATGCACCGCACTGCATTCTCCGGCCGTAACAGCGAGTATTACTCCGAGGATCCGTTCATCGGCGGTCACATTGCTTCCCTCGAGTGTGAGGGTGTCGCCTCCCGCGGTATGTATGTCTTTGTCAAGCATTACGCCATCAACGATCAGGAGGACCACCGCGGCGACCGTGAAGGCCAGTACAGCATTGCGACCTTCCTGAACGAGCAGGCGGCCCGCGAGATCTACCTCAAGCCCTTTGAGATGTGCGTCAAGTCTGATAAGGTCGAGATGAACTATGCAAAGGACAACGGCGACGGCACTTACAGCAATGCCACCACCGAGATCCCGTCCGTCACCGGCATCATGACCTCCTTCAACCGCGTTGGCTATACCTGGGCCGGCGGCAACTACAACATGATCACCGGCCTGCTGCGCAACGAGTGGGGCTTCCACGGCTTTATCATCACCGACAACGCAAACACCGGTGTCTTTATGGACGCTGGCCAGATGATCCAGGCCGGTGCAGACGGCAAGCTGACGAACCTGCCCACCGGCGCACGGTACACCTTTAACAAGGATGACGTTGCAGATTACCACTACGGTCGTGAAGCAATCCATAACATCCTGTACACCATTGCAAACTCCAAGGCAATGAACGGCGGTATGCCGGGCAGCCGTTATCTGGCAAAGGTCGAGCCTTACCAGAAGGTCATCTACGCAGTGGATGGTGTCTGCGGCGGTCTGATCGCAGTTCTGGTCGTTCTGACGATCCTCCGCTTCCGTAAAAAGAAAGAGGACGTAAAAACCGTCTGATCAACACATAGGAACAGAAGGGGCGGCGGGCAAACGCCCGCCCCCTTTTTTGATTGTCAGGAGAGACCCATGAAACACACAGATATCATCAACAGCTTGGATCTGGAACAGAAATGCGCCCTGCTGAGCGGCGGCACGGTGTTCACCACCCGGGCGCTGCCGGGCAAGGGCATCCCGGCCATTACCCTGTCGGACGGCCCCAACGGCGTGCGCAAGCAGGCCGGTGCGGCTGACCATCTGGGGCTGAACCCCAGTGTGCCCGCCACCTGCTTCCCCACCTCGGCCACCGTGGCCAACAGCTGGGACCCGGAGCTTGGCGAGGCTGTGGGCGCAGCCATGGGCGAAGAGGCCGCGGCACAGGGCGTGTCGGTGCTGCTGGGCCCCGGCCTGAACATCAAGCGCAGCCCGCTGTGCGGCCGCAACTTCGAGTATTTCTCGGAGGATCCCTACCTTGCCGGTAAGATGGCGGCGGCCTACGTCCGCGGCATCCAGAAAAACGGCATTGCCGCCTGCCCCAAGCACTTTGCTGTGAACAGTCAGGAGCTGCGCCGCATGGCCTCGGATTCCATTGTGGACGAGCGCACCCTGCGGGAAATTTACCTGACCGGCTTCGAGATGGTGGTCAAAGAAGCGCAGCCCAAGACCATCATGTCCGCCTATAACCTTGTCAACGGCACCTACGCCAACGAGAACGCCCACCTGCTCATGGATATCCTGCGCAGGGACTGGGGCTTTGACGGCGCAGTGGTCACCGACTGGGGCGGCTCCAACGACCACGCCCTCGGCGTGAAGAACGGCTCCACGCTGGAGATGCCCTTCCCCGGCGACGACTCCGTCCGGGAGCTGATGAAGGCCGTGGAAAGCGGCAAAATTTCGGAAGCGGACGTGGATGCCCGGCTGGACGAGCTGCTGGAGCTGGTGCTGGACACCAAGGCCGCCGTCGAAAAGGCACCCCGCACCTTTGACGCCGCCGCGCATCATGCGCTGGCCCGCCGCGCCGCTGCCGAGAGCGCCGTCCTGCTGAAAAACGACGGCGTACTGCCGCTCGACACTTCGAAAAAAATCGCATTTGTCGGCCCGTATACCAACAATCATGAAATCAAGAGCAGCTGGTCCTTCACCGGCGACAGCAAGGACTGCGTGACGATTCAGAAAGCAGCCGAGAAAGTCTTCGACGCATCACGCACCACGTATGCAGAAGGATGCCCGGTTATCGGAAACGATGTGGAGCTGATCGGATTTACCGAGACGACACCGAAAAAATACAGTGAGGAAGAGCTTGCTGCCATGGAGCAGAGCGCACTACAGGCAGCAAAAGAGGCCGATCTCGTGGTAATGCCGATGGGTGAGCATTATCTGCAGAGCGGCGAGGCGACCAGCCGTGCCATGATCGATGTGCCGGAAATCCAGATGGAGCTGTTCCACAAAGTGCTGGCCGTTAACCCGAATGTGGTTGTCGTTCTGTTCAACGGCCGCCCGCTGGATCTGCGGGAAATCAGCGCTAAAGCAAAAGCCATTCTCGAGGTATGGTTCCCGGGAACCGAGGGCGGAAGCGCTGTTGTGGATGTCCTGACCGGAAAGAAAAATCCGTCCGGCAAGCTGCCGATGAGCTTCCCGTACTGCGTGGGCCAGGCACCGGTCAGCTACAACGAGTATTCCACCGGAAGACCGAATCTGCCGGGCATGAAAGAGCGGTTCCGATCCAAATATCTTGACATTCCGAATGCACCGCTGTATCCGTTCGGCTATGGTCTTTCCTACACGACATTTGCCGTTTCGGATGTCGTGCTTGACCAGAACGAGATGGATAAGAATGGCAGAATTGCAGCAAAAGTAACCGTGAAGAATACCGGTGATGCTGCAGGCTGCGAGGTTGTTCAGCTGTACATCCGCGATGATTATTCCGATGTGGTTCGTCCGGTGAAAGAGCTGAAAGGTTTCCGGAAAGTAGAGCTTGCCCCGGGTGAGGAGCAGGAGGTTACGTTCTATATTACCGAAGAGGATCTGCGCTACTACCGGCTAGACGGAACCTTCGGCAGCGAGCCGGGTACCTTTACGGTGATGATCGGCAACAGCAGCACGACGGAAAACAGTGCAGTATTTACTTTAACACCAGTAGACAAGAAGTCCCCCGCTTCTAAAGCGGAGAGAAATCGGTATCCTCCACTGACATGAGGCAAATCACAGTCGAACTATTCTCGACATGTCAGACTCCGTGAAAATACCGACTGTGAGTTGAAACAAAATAAATTGGGAAAAGAAGGGTGAAACTTATGGAGAAAACAACGAAAAACGGAATCCACCGGATCAGCCAGGAGGGCGGAAAAACGATCGCCTGGGCAGAAGAGTCCGGCGTAAAAGTATTGGAAAAAGATGGATATTACTTTAAAGACCTGGCAAAAACCGGTGAACTGCTGCCGTATGAGGACTGGCGTCTCTCTGATGAAGAGA
>OHZM01000233.1_pt1 | contig 18869 bp, 20 predicted proteins | sample 1580481 | NCBI WGS metagenome assembly OHZM01 (sample SAMEA3882506, study PRJEB24775) | human gut metagenome | biome: human-associated habitat; feature: intestine environment; material: feces | place: Netherlands | collected 2009/2010 | reverse complement strand
AGCCTGCTACCAAGCTGATAATTATCGATACTCTGCAAAAAATCCGTGAATTCAGCAGTGCAGCCTACAGCTATGCTTCGGATTATCACATTATTACCCTGCTCAAGGAAATAGCCTGCCGCCATAACATTTGTATTATCGTTGTTCATCACACCAGAAAAATGGAGGCGGAAGATAAATTTGATATGATTTCCGGCACTACCGGCCTGCTTGGTGCTGCCGACGGGGCAATGATTCTGCAAAAGAAAAGCCGTACCGACAAGCGTGCTCAGTTAAACATTGTGGGCAGAGAGCTGGCGGACCGGGAAATTATTATTGAATTTATGCCTGAAAGCTGCACCTGGCAGTTTATCCGCTCCTGCCAGCAATTATGGGAGGAACCGAAGGATATGCTGCTGGAACAGGTTGCATCCTTAGTAAGCGATGAGCACAAGCTTTGGCGCGGAAGCGCAACGCAAATGATGCAGGCCCTTAATATAAGCACCGACGATATGTTGGCTCACGTTTTTACCCGTAAGCTCAATGTTAATGTTGACAGGCTTTTTCATGACTACGGAATTTATTATCACAACAAGCGTGTTAACAAAGGCTCCGATATTACCTTGCAAAAGCTGGAAGCCAAAACCGCGTGACGCTTAGTGACGCTGTGACGCTTTTTTAGCTATAACACTGTCACCTGCAGCCTGCTTATGCTAAGCAACAACAAACAACACGGAAAATTCGTTTTCGCGCATACAAAAAACCCCCGCCCTGACGGACGGGGGTAATTTTTTTGGCATTGTCGCAATGCTTATTACAGCTTGTGAGTAGTACGCAAGCGAGTCAAAGCTCTCTTCAGGGCGTTTTCAGCACGAACAGTGTCAATGTCTTCGCTCTTGGAAGCAAGACGTTGCTCTGCACGTTCTTTAGCTGCGGTTGCACGAGCGGTATCAATATCTGCATCAGCTTCGGCAATAGTTGCCAGAACGGTGCATTTATTGTCTTTCATTTCCAGAAAGCCGCCGCAAACAGCAAATTCTTTAACGCTGCCGTCGGTGAACTCCAGCTTCATCGGCGCAATATCCATGGTCGCAATGATAGGCATATGTCTAGCTTTGAGACCCAGATTACCGGACAAAGCACGGAAACCCACATAAGTTACTTCTTCAGAAGCGAACAGCATCTTATCCGGCGTGACAATTTCAAAAGAAAACGGAGTAGCCATCTGTTAATCCTTCATAGTTGCAGCCTTGGCAACAGCGTCATCAATGGTACCAACCATGTAGAAAGCACCTTCCGGCAGGTCATCATGCTTGCCTTCGAGGATTTCTTTGAAGCCGCGGATGGTTTCCTTCAGAGGAACATATTGACCGGGGGTACCGGTGAACTGTTCAGCAACGAAGAATGCCTGGCTGAGGAACTTCTGAATCTTACGAGCACGAGCAACAGTTACTTTGTCTTCCTCGCTCAATTCTTCCATACCCAGAATTGCGATGATATCTTGCAATTCTTTGTAACGTTGCAGGATAGCCTGTACGCCACGAGCAACATGATAATGCTCTTCGCCGATTACCAGCGGATCGAGGATACGGCTGGTGGAGTCGAGCGGGTCAACTGCCGGATAAATACCAAGCTCTGCGATTTGACGGGACAATACGGTGGTTGCATCCAAGTGAGCGAAGGTGCCTGCCGGAGCCGGGTCAGTCAAGTCATCCGCAGGTACATATACAGCCTGTACGGATGTGATAGAACCGGTCTTGGTGGAGGTAATACGCTCTTGCAGTGCGCCGATATCGTTTGCCAGGGTAGGTTGGTAACCTACTGCGGAAGGCATACGGCCGAGCAATGCGGATACTTCGGAACCAGCCTGAATGAAACGGAAAATGTTATCGATAAAGAGCAGTACGTCCTGGCCGCCAACATCACGGAAGTATTCTGCCATGGTCAGGCCGGTCAGACCAACACGCATACGTGCTCCAGGAGGCTCGTTCATCTGGCCGTATACAAGAGCAGTCTTGTTGATAACGCCAGACTCTTTCATTTCGCCCCACAGGTCGTTGCCTTCACGAGTACGTTCGCCAACGCCTGCGAATACGGAATAGCCGCCGTGTGCAGTAGCAATGTTATGGATAAGCTCCATAATAATAACGGTTTTACCTACGCCAGCACCGCCGAACAGACCGATTTTACCGCCCATTGCATACGGAGCGATAAGGTCAACGACTTTAATGCCGGTTTCCAAAATTTTAGTAGCTGTAGCCTGTTGGTCAAAGCTCGGAGCCGGTCTATGAATAGGCCAGTGATCAGCTGCTTCAACCGGAGTGTCATCATGGTCTACAGTTTCACCTAAAACGTTGAAGATACGGCCCAGTACACCAGGACCAACCGGAACGCTGATAGGAGCGCCGGTATCTACAACTTCCATGCCACGAACCAGACCGTCGGTGGAGCTCATAGCAACAGCGCGGACAATGTTATTGCCGATGTGTTGCATAACTTCTGCGGTCAGGTGGATTTTTACTTTACCCTCATCGGTGGTGCCGTCAATGTGCAGTGCGTTGAGGATAGCAGGCATGCTTTTAGGAGGAAACTCTACGTCGATAACAGGGCCTACAACTTGTACGATTCTACCTGTATTCAAGGTTTTAGCCTCCCTACGAAATATCTAATTAGTTTTGTGCCTGTTTCAGAGCTTCTACGCCGCCAACGATTTCGTTCAGCTCGCGGGTAATGGATGCCTGACGTGCCTTGTTATAGGACAGCTCCAGGTTTTGTACCAGCTTGCCTGCGTTATCGGTAGCAGAGCTCATAGCAGTCATACGAGAACCCAACTCACTGGCAGCAGATTGTACCAGTGCAGCGTAAACTACAGTTTCCAGATACTTAGGTGCAAGTACCTGCAGAGTTTCGTCTTCATCAGGCTCGAAAATAAAGCTTGCGCTAGCTTTGCCTTTCTCCTTTACAGGAGGCTCTACCGGCAGAATCTTGTCGCTGGTAGGAATTTGGGACAAAGCGGTTTTGAAAAGTGTAAACACAATATGCAGCTCGTCGAAATGCTCGTCAGCAAATTGTTTGATTGCATCCTGAGCAATTTCTACTGCATTTGCGTAAGACGGTCTGTCGGAGTAGCCGAAGTGGCTGCTCAGCACTTTATAGCCGCGACGTTGGAAGAAATCTCTAGCCTTACGGCCGCTGGTGATAATGACTACGTCATGCTCACATTCGGAAATCTCCGCAACTGCTTTTTTCAAAGCGTTGGAACTATATGCGCCTGCCAGACCTTTATCAGAGGCGAGCACCAGATAACCAACTTTTTTAACATCACGATGTTGAAGCAGCGGGTGTTTTTTGGCACTTAAGCCTGCAAGGATGCTCGGATCGCTCACAACGCTGGATAACACTTCTTTGATCTTGATGGCATACGGACGGCTTGCAGCAGCTCTTTCCTGCGCTCTTCTGAGGCGGGCAGCAGCAACCATTTTCATAGCCTTCGTGATCTTGCCAATGTTACCTACGCTTTTCATGTGGCGATGAATCTCGCGTGCAGTAGCCATTAGTTAATCACCTACCTTCACTAACAAAGGTATCCTTGAACTCGGCGATAGCTTTCTTCAGAGCTTCTTCGTTCTCATCAGTGATTTTCTTGGTTTTGATGATGTCTCCGCCAACTTCCGGATGGTTAGCTTCCATGAAGTCCAGGAATTCTTTTTCGCAGCGGGTTACATCTTTAACTGCTACGTCATCCAGATAGCCTTTGGTACCAAGGTAAATAGCCATAACCTGTTTTTCAACAGACAACGGGCTATATTGGCCTTGTTTCAGAACCTCGGTCAGACGTTGACCACGGTCCAGCTGTGCTTTGGTAGCTTTATCGAGGTCAGAAGCAAACTGAGCAAATGCTGCCAGCTCGCGGAACTGAGCCAGATCCAGACGTAAGGTACCTGCAACCTGCTTCATAGCTTTAATCTGAGCAGCACCACCTACACGGGATACAGACAGACCGGAGTTGATAGCCGGACGGATACCGGAGTAGAACAGCTCGGATTCAAGGAAGATCTGACCGTCGGTAATAGAAATTACGTTGGTCGGAATGAAGCCGCCTACGTCACCTGCCAGGGTTTCGATGATCGGCAGTGCGGTGATGGAACCGCCCTTCAGTTCATCATTCAGCTTGGCAGCGCGTTCCAGCAGACGGGAATGCAAATAGAATACGTCGCCAGGGTATGCTTCACGTCCTGGAGGACGACGGAGCAGCAGGGACATTGCACGGTATGCAACAGCGTGTTTAGACAGGTCGTCGTATACGCACAGAACGTCTTTGCCCTGATCCATGAAGTATTCAGCCATGGTTACGCCAGCGTACGGAGCCAGGTATTGCAGCGGAGCGGAGTCAGCAGCAGTAGCAGCAACGATGATGGTGTATTCCATAGCGCCGTGTTGTTCCAGAGTACGAACAATACGAGCAATGTTAGAAGCCTTTTGGCCGATAGCTACATAAATGCAGATAACGCCCAGACCTTTTTGGTTGATAATGGTGTCGATTGCAACTGCAGTCTTACCGGTACCACGGTCGCCGATGATAAGTTCGCGCTGACCACGTCCGATAGGAACAAGTGCGTCGATACATTTAATACCAGTTTGCAGCGGGGTATCAACGGATTTACGATCTGCGATACCATGTGCAGGAGATTCAACCGGACGACGAGCTGCAGCAGCGATTTCGCCTTTGCCGTCGATCGGGTCACCGATAGCGCTAACTACACGGCCCAGCAGGTTTTCACCAACAGGAACCTCCATGATGCGGCCGGTACGGCGAACAACGTCGCCTTCTTTGATTTTGGTCTCGCCGCCCATCAGTACGATACCAACGCTGTCCGGGTTCAGGTTCAGAACCATGCCGGATACGTTGTGGGGCAGTTCAACTAATTCGCCAGCCATAGCGTTTTTCATACCGATAACGGTTGCGATGCCGTCACCGATTTTTTCTACGATACCAACTTCTTCCAGATCAGCATCCACATTGTAATTCTCCAGCTTGTTGCTGAGAGCATCACCCAGGGCTTCCGGTTTGGTGTACTCGTGAACGTCGATGCCGTTCAGAGCAACTTCCATTTTCTTCAGCTTGCGCAGTGCGGAAGCGTCGAATACCTTATCGCCAACTTGTACGATGATGCCGCCGAGGATAGACGGGTCAACTTTCTTGTTCAGGAAAATCTCACGGCCCAGTTTCTCGGTCAGGATTACAGAAATGGATTGATACTCGTCAGCCGACAATTTCTTGGCGGTAGTAACGTTTACATCTAACAGCTCTTTAATGGAGCCCAGATCGATTTTGAAGTCGGACAATTGTTGCTTAATTAAAGCAATATTTTCTTCTGTCTTCATATTGTACCAATCACCTCCGAATACCGGGGTTTTGCCTGCTGTTTCGCATTTCAGCGGCATACTTCCGGCTTAATAGGGAAAGCAGCAAAATTATTTCATGATAGAATCAACGATTTTGCTAGCCATTTTTTTGTCTTCTTCAGAACCTAACTTTTGTTCTACGATCTTGCTAGCAGCAATCATGGACAGGTTGATAACTTGTGCACGAACTTCGTCCATAGCTTTCTTCTGTTCCAGTGCGATTGCTTCTTTAGCAGTTGCAATAACCTGATCTTGTTCAGCTTTGGTGTCTGCCATGATTTTGTCATGAGCAGCCTGAGCAGTTTTGCGGGCAGCATCAACAATAGCTTGAGCTTCTTGTTTAGCTTCAGCCAGCTTTGCAGCGTATTCAGCTTTAACTGCTTCTGCGTCAGTCTTAGCCTTTTCTGCAGCTTCCAGATCGCTTGCAATTTTGTTCTTACGCTCTTCCATAATGTTGCATACGGGTTTGTAAGCGAATTTTGCAAGAACGAAAACTAAAACCAAAAAGTTCAGGATCTGCGCGATAAGTGTTGCATTGAAGTTAACCAATTATAGCACGCTCCTTTTTGTAATATCTTGCAAAATTAAATTATTTAATGAACGGGTTAGCGAATACCAGAACGATAGCGATTACATAGCACAGAATAGGCATGGATTCGATCAAGCCTACGCAAACCAGCATGTTGGTAAAGATTTTACCAGCTTCTTCCGGTTGACGAGCCATGGATTCAATAGATTTGCCGCACATGTTGCCGTTACCGATACCAGCGCCAGCAGCAGCACCCAAGCAAACAAGGCCTGCACCGATTACAGATGCAGCAGTAATGATTGCATTTTCAGACATTTGTTTCATCCTTTCGAAATTGTGATTTTAAATTTTTTTTGCTTAAAAAGCTTAGTGTTCGTCGTGGCTAGCAAATGCCAGTGCATAGCTGCCCAAAGACAAAATGGTAAAGATAAAAGCCTGAACGAAGCCAATACCCACGGAGCCAGCTGATACAGTACGATCAACAGGATTTCGCCTGCCAGGATGTTACCAAAGAGACGAAGAGCCATGGTCAGCGGTTTAGTCACTGCATCCAAAAGATGCAACGGCAGGAATGCCGGACTAGGGCTGATGAAATGTTTAAAGTGGCCGATACCTTGTTTCGCCACACCAACGCAGTACGCGCTAAACGCAATTAGCAAAGAAAGCGCAAAGCAGGTATTAATGTCATTGGTAGGTGAAGTCCAGTGAACGCCAATCTGCGGAAGCAAAATGCCCAGTTCGTTTGCTACCAGGATAAACATAAACAATGTAACGATGAACGGTGCCATAAATTTACGGCCTTTGGATCCCAGGTTGTCTTCCATCAGACCATTTAAGAAATCAAGAATGATTTCCATTGCATTCTGCAGTCCGGAAGGAACCATTTTCGGGTTCTTACAAACCAGAAGGAACAGTACGAAGACGATTGCCATGGTTACCCAGGTCATGTACATGGTTTGCATGTTAACCTCACCTAAAAAGGTAGATTGGGTAAGGTAATGGATAATCTCTCCGGATTTTTCTGCACCTTCAGCTGCTGCATTTCCCATTTTTACACACTCCTTTCTTCACGCCCTCTCATTTTGATGTTGGTACGCGATAAATAATAGATTTAAAATAAAGAATATATGTATCAGAAGAAACCCGCCGAATGCGCCATGCACAGCAAGCTTCATCCTTAACATCGTAATAATAAACGCAGCCGCAGCGGCCAGACGGGCCCAGCGGAAACGCTTCATGATTTTCAGTCCCTGCTTTGGCACCTCTACGTAAGGCAGAGATTTTTTGATGCCTAAAAACAGAATGGACAGATCTATCGTACCGGCCAGCACGCCGCAAAGCACGCCGTGGGCAAAGGCACTGCGCTGCCATAACCAGAGCGGCACCGCTACGAGCAGCGCACACATACAGATGCGCGCTACAAAGGCGTTCGCGCCGTTTCTCGCTATGGGAGTCAAATCAAAATTACTTTTCATCCTTCTTATGTTCAGTGTCCCGTGAAAGGACGCTCCTCTGAATCAGATTATAGTAGGTCATAACAAGTGAAACTATTGCCAGACCGATGCAGATGCCCCGCATCGTATGGTCGCCGGTTTCCAGATGACGGTCGAGCCAGTCGCCGCCGAAGTACGCCAGCAGGAAATCAATCACGGCCATAAACGCCAGAGAGGACACAGTAGCCAAAGCTTCAAGCATCCGCATATGCTCCTTATCGGGTGTTTTGTTAGTCATGATTTTTTCACCACAGCACGAATTCACAAATTAATCATATTTACTCTTTTAATTTTAATATTTTTCACAGTTTCTGTCTACGCCTTAGACGTAAATTCCGGCAAATTTTCTACATCAAAGCCATTTTTTCTTAAAATGGCATGGATAATACGCTCGCAGGCCTTGCCGTCACCATAGGGATTGGCAGCCTCCGCCATGGAGCGATAATGCTCGGCATCGTCTAAAAGCAGATTGGTTTCGCGCAGCACATCATCATAAGAGGTGCCTACGAGCTTAACCGTACCGGCCTCAACAGCCTCCGGACGCTCGGTGGTATCACGCAGAACCAGAACCGGCTTGCCTAAGGCTGGAGCCTCCTCCTGAATTCCGCCGCTGTCTGTGAGCACGATATCAACCTTGGCCATCAGATTGGCAAACGGTTCATATTCCATAGGCTCAATCAGATGCACTCTGTCTAAATGTCCCAGCTCCTCGCGCACGATTTCACGCACCTTGGGGTTTTTGTGTACCGGGAAGATTGCTTCCACATCGGGATGCGCTTCCAGCACGCTCTTCAAAGCGCGGTAAACATGACGCATAGGCTCGCCCAGGTTTTCACGGCGGTGGGTAGTCATCAGAATCAGACGATGACCGCTGGCGAACACTTTATTGAACTCTTCGTCCTCAAAGCGGTAGCCTTCCTTCACCGTAGTCTGCAGCGCATCGATAACAGTGTTGCCTGTTACCAGAATCTGCTCGGGGCAGATGTTTTCCTTCAGCAGGTTCGCCTTGCTGGTAGAGGTCGGCGCAAAATGCATATCGGCAATCGCACCGGTCAGCTTGCGGTTCATTTCCTCCGGGTAAGGAGAATATTTATTACCGGTACGCAGGCCTGCTTCCACATGGCCTACAGGAATCTGCGCATAAAAGGCAGCCAGAGCACCGGCAAAGGTAGTCGAGGTGTCACCATGCACCAGCACCATATCGGGCTTTGCTTCCTCCATAACGGATTTCAGGCCCATCAGCGCGCGGGTAGTAACATCATACAAGGTTTGACCTGCCGACATAATATTCAAATCATAATCAGGCGTAATGCCAAACAAATCCAGTACCTGATCAAGCATCTCGCGATGCTGTGCGGTAACTGCCACAATCGGCTGAATATATTCGGGATATTTACGCATTGCCAGCACCAGCGGGCACATTTTGATAGCCTCCGGACGAGTGCCGAAAACTGTCATTAACTTTATCTTCTCCACGGTTCTTCCTCCCCCTTATCTGTCGTTCAGAATACCGATTTTCTTAGCACCAACGGCAACTGCCGTAATAATAACCGCTATAATAAGTGCGGCGTAGAAGCCGTCAAACTCTGCCCACAGCACAGCTGCGATACCGAGCACGGCTGTAATAGCATACATCAGCAGAACTGCCTGCTTCTGGTTCATGCCCATCGCCAGCAGGCGGTGATGCAAATGGCCCTTATCGGGCTGGAAAATTGGGCGGCCGTTGCTGTAGCGGCGCATAATCGCAAAGGCTGTATCCATAATCGGCAGGCCCAGTGCAATCGCTGGTACAATCAGCGCTACGGTAGCAGCAGTCTTGACTGCGCCGTAAACCGAAATGGCTGCCAGCATATAGCCGATGAACATGCTACCTGTATCGCCCATGAAAATAGTAGCGGGATTAAAATTATAGCGGATAAAACCGATAATGCCGCCGGCCAGAGCCGCAGTCATTACAGCTATATGGTAATAACCCATCTGAACCGCAACCAGAATGACCGTCATGGAAGCAATCGCAGATACGCCTGCTGCCAGGCCGTCCAGACCGTCAATCAGATTGACAACGTTCGTAAAGCTGATAACCCAGAAAATTGTCAGCGGTATAGAAATAAACCATTCGTTAAGATAAAAATAGCCGCCGAAGGGATTGTTCAGCCATTCGATACGGATATCAAAGGCCACAAGTACGCAGGCAGCAAAAATCTGCCCCAGCAGCTTGACCTTTGCCGGCAGCTGATATTTGTCATCCAGTACGCCTACGATGGCAATCACGCTGCCGCCAAGCAGAATGCCGACAATATCCTTCGTCAGCTCCAAGCTTGCCACTGCGGCAATCATAAAGGCAATATAAATAGCCAGACCGCCAAGACGCGGCATAATCTTCTTATGCACCTTGCGGTTATCGGGCTTGTCAATCGCGCCGATTTTAAAGGCTAATGTTTTAATATAAGGGGTCAATATATAGCTCACCAAAGCGGCAAGCAGAAAAGGGAAACCATAAGCACTTAACATTTATTCTTTCTCCACCGGACCTGATTCGTCGCACACAAAAAACACTAAACTATTTGTTCCTTATATAGTATAACATTTTTGACACTTGCGTCAATTACTTTTATTACAAAAATGATGAAACAAACCATTTTTTCCGCAAAATTCTCCCGAATTATTCCCATTTATTATAGCATAATATCATTAAGGGAATATATCCTTTTGGCATAACTTATATATTGTTTTGGTTCTCCGGATGTTGCCTGTTAAAAATTCTTACGGATTTATCTCATATTGCAGACTTTTTACAGATAATTTTTCAGAAATAATCACCGTTTAGGCTTTTTTAACCTCACTTTGCTCCTGTCTGCTGTAAATCTGCTCTGGAAAAAAGTCAAGTAAACTCCTCTATCGTAACACAGCGAAAATTTATGTTAAATTTATAGTTTTTTTGTCCATTTTCTGCTAAAATTAAATTTAAGAAAGGGAGGGATGAGAATGCTGTCCAAGAGCTCATTTTTCACAACAATTCTGCTGCTTCTGCCTGCTCTGGCAAGCGCACAGACAGCAGATGATGATCTGCAGCTGGAGCTGCGTTATTATGCACCTAAACTGAAATTTACATCTCACGGAATTGTGCCTGCTGCTTACAGTAATTTCCGCGATACGCTCAACATTAAAAACGGTAATGCACCCGAATACAGGTTAAGCGGCAAAAACTGGTATGTAGATTACATAGCTATCCACGAAAAAGGCTATGCCTCACACCACATTCCGGCACACGGCAGCCTGATTCCGGCGGACAGCCGCACCAAGCTGAATCTGGACTATGCTTCCTTTAACTATCTTTCTCCCATCAAAACAACAGAAAACGGCACCGCCTACTGGCTCGCAGGCCTGCGCTGTTACCGCTTCGATACTGCGTTGCAGTTCAGCAGTTCCGTACCGGCACTTAACAAAAAGTATGCTAAGCAGCTGAACCAGTTCGCCCCTGCCTTCGGCATCGGCGGCAAGCATTATCTTGATGATGCACACCAACTGCAGCTTTACAGCGAGCTTTCCGGCTTACCCTTAGGCGGACGCGGGCACACCTATGACCTTGATATCGGCTTAAAATACAGTCCTTGTAAAAACCTCAGCGTCAACGCCGGCTACCGTGTTCTGGATTTGAAAATCAAAAACGACGACGGCACCGGTCTGTACAAGCTTTCCGGCTGGTACGGCGGCCTGAGCTACAGCTTTTAACATTTTATTATGAAAACCAAAGAGGAGGTTCCGGCATGAAAACGATCACCGCTTTACTTATGGCAACGCTTATTATGTGTCCCTGCAGCAGCATCATGGCTAAAAATCCTGCTGCCTCTGTAACCGACAAAGCACAAAAGGCATCAATTTCTACCATTAAAGATTTGGATAACGGGCGTTTGTACGTAATGGATTATACGGCAGACTATAAGCTGGACAAAATGCTGCAGCAGAATGTCAACAGCGTTGACAACATGCTGGCCTTCGTCGGCAGGGAGCTTCTCGGCGCAGCCAAACCGGCTCCTGGCGCTATTGATGCCGGTTGCAGCGCCTTCGCCGGACGCACGGAAGAAGGCAAGCCTATCTACGGACGCAACTTTGACTATAAAATGAAAATGACTGCCGTAATGGTACGCACTGCTCCTAAGGACGGCTATCGCTCTATCGGTATGGCGGATGCAGGCTGGGTAGGATACGATATCGGCAGCCTCAGCGACGGCAAGAGTGATTTGTCGGCAGCAGTAGCAATGCCATACCTGATTATGGACGGTATGAACGAAAAGGGCCTTGCTGTCAGCGTACTGAAGCTGGACGGCAAGCCTACACACCAACGCACCGGCAAGCCTCAGATTACAACAACAGCTGCTCTGCGCCTGATGCTTGATAAGGCAGCCAATGTAGACGAAGCTTTAGCATTATTGGAAAAATATGATATGAATTCATCTATGGAAACCGCCAACTTCCATTTTCTGCTCAGCGATGCAGACGGAAAAAACGTTGTTTTGGAATATACTATTGATGATATGACCGTTATCGATACCAATTATGTTGCCAACCATTATCTGGCACCCAAAATGCATGGATTGGGACACGCCTATGACCGCTTTGCAGTACTAGATTCTGCTGTAAAGTTTAAAAAGAGCATCTTTACGCCCTTTGAAGCTATGTCCCTGCTTTCCCTGGTCAGCCAGCCGGAAACCGAAGAAGCAACCAGCATGACGCAATGGTCCGTAGTATATAATCTGCATGACCTGACAGCGCAGGTTGCCATCCGCAGAAATTATGATAAGCTGTTCAACTTTACGCTGGCAGATTTAAGCGGCAAGGCTAAAATCTAAATTATAACCATATACCTTAAGCAAAAGAAGCTGACAGGCACCTATGTGCCGCAGCTTCTTTTTTGTATAACTGCTTTCAGCAGTCCCAGCCGGCCTTCTCCCGCTCCTCAACCTGCAGGCGCACCCGTTGCGCCGTACTGCGCACAGCGGCAGCGTGTCCCTCCAAAGCTGCGAAGGGTGCAAACTGCGCCGCCCGCTCTTCCAACGGCATCTGCCGATGCCTTTTTGACACATGATGCGGCAGATTGATGATATCCGCATAATTATCACTCATGCCTTGTGCCCTCCTATCTGTTCGTTGCGCTCCTTGGCTGTTGCCCCGTCAAGCAGGCTCATGCCCTTCAAAACGGCATTCTTGCCAAAGCGACGCTTAATCTCCAGCTGTGCCTGCTGCAGTCTGTTTTCGCGCTGCCCTGCAGCCTGCTGCACTGCTTCATTTCCGAAGTCAAACAGGCTCGGCTCCCGTTCCTGCTTCTCGGCCGCTGCCTGCGCAGGAAGCACATGATTCGCCGCCAATGTCAGCCGCCGCACCAAAAGATTGCTGTCTGTAATGCGCTCATACAAATCCGCTGCCGCCTGCACCAGCAGTTTAGATGAAGAAGAAAAGCTCCCCAGATTAAAGCTGCCATGCGCATGCTGCGGCACCCTGCGCCCGTAACGGTCAACCTTAACCGCGCCTTGGTAGCTGCTGCCCTGCTTCAAATTGTCGATATCATAACCCACTGTAAGCACAATCTGGTCGGTCACCAGCGCCTTGCTCACCAGCTCCAGCGCCAGCGCATCCGCCATCTCGCGCAGCACCAAAAGCGCCTCCGCCGATTCATACGCGCGATGCAGCACCTGCCCCGAGCTAAGGCTGCAGACCTGCGGCCGGTAGCCCTTCACATCGGCAATCGTACAAGGCTCCCAGCCCCAGGCGTGGTCAATCAAAAGCTCTGCATTTTTACCGAAAAGACGATACAGCAGTTCTTCATTATATACCGAGCAGCGTGCTATATCTCCCATAGTATATATGCCTCGGGCCTCCAGCTTACTTGCGTAGCCACGGCCTACGCGCCAGAAATCCGTCAGCGGCCGGTGCTGCCACAGCTCACGCCTGAAGCTCTGCTCATCCAGCTCCGCAATACGCACGCCGTTAGCATCCGCCGCAATATGCTTCGCCCGCACATCCATCGCCACCTTCGCCAAAAACAAATTAGTGCCGATGCCTGCGGTAGCGGTAATACCCGTTTCACGCAAAACATCCAGAATAATACGCATCGCCAGCTCCCGCGCCGTCAAGCCGTAAAGCTCAAAATATTGCGTTACATCCATAAACACCTCGTCCACAGAATATACGATGATATCCTCCGGTGCCACATAACGCAGATAAATTTCATAAATCCGCGTGCTATATTCCATGTAATAGGCCATCCGCGGCGGCGCAATAATAAAATCCAGTGCCAGCTGCGGCTCGGCCTGCAGCTGCGCATAGGAGCACGACGAACCGCAAAGCTGCCTGCCGGGAGCAGCAAAACGCCGTGCGGCATTTATCTGCTGCACACGCTGCTTCACCTCAAACAAGCGTCCGCGCCCGGGAATACCATAGCTTTTCAGCGACGGCGTCACCGCCAGACAGATGGTTTTATCTGTCCGCCGTTCATCCGCCACTACCAGATTAGTATCCAGAGGATCAAGTCCGCGCTCACGACATTCTACCGACGCATAAAACGATTTTAAATCTATAGAAATATAAGTACGCTGCAACTACTTCTCCTCCTTTACTATCGTCTGTGTTTCCATTATAGCACTTTTAAACGTACATGTCTGTAATATTATAAAAATATTTTCGTGTTATATCTAAAGAAAAATCCCCTGCCCACGAACAGGCAGGGGAAGAAAGTATAAGCTTATTAATGCTTCTCCGGGAATTTAGGTCTGGGGAAGTTAGGACCGGACGGCTTAAGCGTAAAGCCACGGCCGAATACATCGTTGACATCACTGATAATCATAAACGCACTGGGATCAATCTCGCGCACAATGGAGCGCACCTTTGCCAGCTGCGTCAGCTTGATGACTACAAAAACCAGCTCGCGATGACGATGCGTAAAGCACCCCTCGCCGCTGATATAGGTAACACCGCGGCCGACGATTTTAATAATCGCTTCCGCAATTTCCTCGTGATGCTCACTGATAATGATAACCTTCTTTTTATAATCAAAACCTGTCGTAAACGCATTACAGGTTTTGGTCATCACAAAAAAGGTAAGCAATGTGTACAGCACCGGCTCAATGCCGAATAAGGAAACGCTGGCCAGCAGCAGGCAGATGTTGAAGGCAAAGCCCGTTGTGCTGATAGAGATAGAATAATTTTTCTGGATAATAGCGCCGATAATATCCGTACCGCCGCTGGAGCCGCCCACACGATACATGCACGCAGCACCGATGCCATAAAGCACACCGCCGGCAATGCAGGCCAGCAGCTTGTCATGCACTACAGTATAACTTGACAAGAAATGAAAGAAATCCAGGGATACAGAAAAAGCAATAATACCATACAGCGCGCTGATAGTATATTCCCTGTCCATATACTTATAGGCTAAAAAGAAGAGCGGCACGTTGCAGATTAAGCTGGTAGCGCCCATCGGCAGGCCGGCAACATAATAGGCAAGTACGGCAACGCCGCCAATGCCGCCGCTGAGCATCTTATTAGGCATGTAAAAAGTATTCATCGCAATGCCCATAATAGCACAGGCCAAGGTCACCATAGCATAATGGTAAATTTTTTTCTTCAAAGCGGGATTCATAGAGTTCTCCTTTGCAAACAAAATATTCTGAATATGTTTTTTATGTATATATTGTAACACTTTAACGCAGAAAGGCAACTACTAAATATTTTTCTCGCCAAAATCCCGAACGTTCGAAAAAAATTCTTGCTATGCAGGCATAAGCAGTATAAAATAATACTGTATACAACATTAGGCAGGTGAACTTATAATGAAGCAAATAAAAGAAACGGCATATGCCAAAATAAATCTGGGACTTGATATTCTCGGCAAGCGAGAGGACGGCTACCATGAGGTAAGTATGATTATGCAGAGCGTCGGTCTGAGCGACGAGGTTGTTATCAGTAAGGGTAACGGCATTCAGATCAGCTGCAATCTGCACAACCTCAGCTGCGGTCCGGATAACCTGGCCTACAGAGCAGCCGCCCTGCTCGCAGGTCACTGCGATATTATTCCGAACGTTCACATCGCCTTGAACAAAAAAATTTTTCTGGCGGCAGGACTGGCAGGCGGCAGCAGTGATGCAGCGGCAGTTCTGCGCGGTCTGAACCGTTACTGGGAGCTTAACCTGGAAAATTATGAACTGGAGCAGCTCGCTGCACAATTAGGCAGCGATATACCCTTCTGCATCGAAGGCGGCACCATGCTGGCAACAGGACGCGGTGAAGTCCTCACCAAGCTGGAGGATATGCCCGAAACCTGGCTGGTATTGGCCAAGCCCCGCGGTCTGGAGGTTTCCACCGCCTGGGTTTACAAGAACTTTAACCACGGCCGCGTGGTACATGCACCCTGCATCTGGCAGCTGGAAGCATATCTGCGCGAAGGCGGCAAAGCCATCGTTCCCTACATGGGCAATGTTTTAGAAACAGTAACTATCCCGGCACACCCCGTTATAGCCTCTATTAAGGCTGCTATGCTGGGAGCAGGCGCCTACTATTCTCTTATGAGCGGCAGCGGCCCGACCGTCTTCGGCCTTACTGCTGACAAAGAAACTGCCGAGCGCGTACAGCAGGCACTGACAGATTTTGATGTAGAAACAGCAATTACGACAACTATCGGAAGGAGAAACTAATATGTCCGGACATTTGCAGCCTATAAAACTAGACAGCTACAAGCCTCTGCGTGAGCTTGTCTGTGAAAATATCCGTCAAGCTATTATTGACGGCACCTTCAGCCCCGGTGAACGCCTCATGGAAATCCAGCTGGCTGACGAAATGGGCGTAAGCCGTACGCCCGTGCGCGAAGCAATCCGTAAGCTGGAGCTGGAAGGCTTCGTTGTTATGATTCCCCGTCGCGGTACCTATGTTGCCGATATTTCCATTAAGGATATCACCGAAATTTACGAAATCCGTATCAGCCTTGATATTCTGGCTGCCGGTCTGGCTGCCGAGCGTATTACAGATGAGGAGCTTGAGCAGCTTAACGGTTATCTTATTGAAATCGGCCAGCACATCGCCAATAACGACATGGATAAAATCGTCGAAGTAGATACTGCTTTCCACGATATGTTATACACTGCCAGCCGCAACGAGCGTCTGCGCAGCATCATCAATAATCTGCGCGAGCAGATGACTACTATCCGCGGCCGTTCCATGAGCTACCCGGGACGTTTGGTGGAAACTATGGACGAGCACCGCAACTTGGTAGAAGCTATTGCCGCACATGATGTAGAACGTGCGCAGTACGCAGCCCGTATCCATCTGGAAAACGCCGAGCATACCCTCATGCGTTCCCTCAGCGAGCATCTGCCGCAGAAGAAGGCGTGAGCATGACAACTGCTAATATAGATGCTTTTATTGTTGCAGGCGGCCTCAGTCCCTGGCTGAAGTCCTATGCCGGCACCGAACACCGCTGCCTGGCACCGCTTGGCGATAAGCGCCTCATAGACTATATCATTGCAGCCCTGCAGGGAAGCGGACGCATCCGCCGTATTGTTGTAGCTGCCCGCCCCGAAGCCTTGGCGCTTTTAGAGGGTACGTTACCGGCCGACGTTCTGCTGTGTGAAGCCGCAGGCGACCTGCCGGCTACAGCCGTCGCTGCCTCCGAAGCCTTAGGCCCTGATGCCAGCGAAAAGCTGCTGGGAGTATGCGACGACATTCCGCTGCTGACCTCCCTTGCAGTGCGCGACTTTCTTGCAGCCTGCCACGCCTTCCCCGAAGGCCAGCTTTATTATCCCATCATCCCCAAGGATGCCTGCCTGAGCGCCTATCCCGATGCCCAGCGCACCTACGGCAAGCTGCGTGACGGCGTCTTTACCGGCGGCAACATGATGCTTATGGCCAAAGAAATTATTCCCGGCGGCCAGCAAAAAGCACGCGAAATCTTTGCCCGCCGCAAATCACCGCTTAAGCTGTGCAACTGGCTCGGATGGGGCTTTTTGCTAAAGCTCCTGTGCCATCGTCTGACAGTGGCCGATGCGGAAACACGCACCTCCGCACTTCTGGAAATGCGCTGCAAAGCTATCATCACCCGTCATGCATGTATCGGCATGGATATAGATAAACCAAGTGATTTAGAACTTGCAAGGAGGACGCTTACATATGGTAAAAGCCAAAAGAATTGAACGCGTAGCAGCGTTAAGTAAACTTTTAGCCGATCATCCATATCGGCTGTTTTCATTTTCATATTTCTGCAAAAAATTTGCTATCGCCAAATCCACCCTCAGCGAGGATGTTTTAGCCGTAAAATCCGGATTGGAGCTTTACGGCCTGGGCAAGGTAGAAACAGTTTCCGGCGCTGCCGGCGGTGTGCGCTTTATCCCAGGCCATCTGCCGGAGGATGACGCAGCCTTTCTGGAAGAGCTTGCTGCCCGCCTCACCTCTCCGGACCGCATCCTGCCAGGCGGTATGCTTTATACTACCGACATTCTCTGCCATCCGGAAACCGTAGTGCGTCTGGGTGAAATCTTTATGCTCCGCCTGCAGGAGCTGGCACCGGACTGCATTATGACGGTTGAAACAAGCGGTATTCCGCTTGCTATGCAGACAGCGCGTGCCTTTAACGTGCCACTCGTTATCGCCCGTCACACCAGTGATATTACCGAAGGCAGCACCGTCAACATTAATTATGTCAGCGGCTCCACCAAGGTTATCCAAAACATGGCCATGCCCAAGCGCGCATTGCAGCCCGGCAGCCGTGTGCTGATTGTGGATGATGTTATGAAGGGCGGTGGCACCGCCAAGGGTATGATTGCTTTGGCGCACGAGGTTGGCGCTCAGGTTGTAGGCAAAGCCTTTTTAATCGCCACCGCTGCACCGGAACGCAAGCTGGTAGAAGATTACACTGCCTTCTTCACCCTGCATAACGTAGACGAAGAACAGCAGAAAGTAACATTGGAAGTAAATAAATAATATAGAATACATCAGGCTGGCTAGAAGGTAGCAGATGCTAAACGACGGTGACGACGGCGTACTACTTGTACGTCTAGGAACCGTCGTGACGCAGATGATGCCTTATAGACAGTCAGGAAAGGAAGAACTGTAATGTCAAAATTAGTAGCAATAATCCTCGCCGCAGGCAAAGGCACAAGAATGCGCAGCAAATACCCCAAGGTACTGCACAAGGTAGGCGGCAAGCCCATGCTGCAGCACGTAATTGACGCTGCAAGCGCTGCCGGCGCAGACAAAAAGGTTGTTATCGTAGGCCATGAGGCAGAATTGGTAGAAGCAATGGTAGGCAATCAGGGAACCATCGCCCTGCAGGCCGAGCAACTTGGCACCGGCCACGCTGTAATGCAGACTGCCGATGCCCTGAAGGACTTCCACGGCACTGCGCTCATCCTGTGCGGCGACACTCCGCTGCTGGACGGCGAAGAGCTGAAGAAGTTCTGTGAAGCACATCAGAAAAG
>OHZM01000227.1_pt1 | contig 18959 bp, 17 predicted proteins | sample 1580481 | NCBI WGS metagenome assembly OHZM01 (sample SAMEA3882506, study PRJEB24775) | human gut metagenome | biome: human-associated habitat; feature: intestine environment; material: feces | place: Netherlands | collected 2009/2010 | reverse complement strand
CCGAAAGGCAAATATCTCGTCTTTTGTTCTTAGAGGAGGGAGCGAGGTTATGTTTCGGGAACCCCAAAACTCCTCGCTCCACCATGAGGGTGGAGAATTTTTGCTCCCGATGGTCGCAGAAAATGAGTATACCAACTGCAATTACTGCCATTATATGCTAAACTTTGTTATATATCTATATAATTGTGTTAATAATATTCTTTTTCTTTGGCAGTTAAAGAAAAGCATCCTATCTTTATAAGCAAAACAATTAATTTAAATTGAAACAAAATTAAATAGTCATGCGTATGAAAAAGTTGATTTTTATGTTTCTTGCTATTCTTCTTTGTGGAATAGTTCAAGCTCAGACTTCTGAGATTATTTTAAACAACGGAAAAGTTGTGAAAGGAAAAATTAAAAGTTTGTCTTTTAATGTAGATAATACTCACGAAGTTAGAATAAAGAATGAAGTGAGTGGTGAGAACTTCGACTATACTTCTGCTGATGTAAAAGAAATAAAATTCTATGGTAAAAAGGCAAAAGAAGTAACAAATTGGATTCCTCTGTATGCCCAGATGGGATTGGGAATGTCTTATAAGAAAGCCCCCAAGCTCTACAAAAATCCCGTATTTCTCCATCCTGTTTATAAGGGGAAAAACATTTCAGCGTATGTTCACTACATAAGAACAAATACTCATGTGAAATCGGGCAGTATTTACGGATTTGGCCTTATGTTTTATTACAAATCCAAGGACGAGGACTTTGCGAGAAGCTATTATTTGATGGATAATAGTATTGCAGGAATTGGTCAAAAGACTGTGCTAAAAATGTATTTTAAAGGTTATCCTCAGATAAAGGAAATACTCAAAGGTCTAAGTATGAAAGAGATTCGTAAAGACCCTACTATATTAGTCAGAAAACTTGATGAAGTTTTGGAATAACTTCCTTGATTATGATTTATGACAAAGTTTTTGTAATCAAATTTTTGTAGTGTTAAAAATATCTATCGAAACATTAAATAAACGTACATATGAAAAAGTTACTTTTTATCATCTTCCTAATGGTATTCTCGTTTGCGATAACAGCAAACGCCAAGAAACCCAAAGTCGTATGGCCTAAGGCAGTGCTGACGCTCAAAGACGGCACTGTGCTCAACGGCTATTTGCAGAACGACATTCATTTCATGAAAAAAAACATCTATTTCAGTGAAACACAAAACGGCAAGGATGTAAAATACAAGATAGTAGATATAAAATCCCTTGTGGTGGACAATGCTATGCAAGACGGCAAGCAGCGCACTTTCATTCTTATAGATGACGACCCTAAATTCCAATATTTGGCAACTGTCATTTACAAGGGTAAACATGTTACTGGCTATATGCAGCCGTTTGCTTTTGAAAACACCATCACAAGCAGAACTTTTACAGGCATCCCGTATGTTGCCGGTACCACTTATTCAGGTTGTAGATCATACGACTATAAGGTTGATGGCGGAAAGCTTGTTTACTATTGGATGTTATTTGAGGATAAAAAAATTAATTCCAAAAGAGAAAAATATTCTCAAAAGAAACTGTTGAAAAAGATAAAGGATAAATTCAAGGACTATCCTGCCGTCGCTGAAGAAGTGGAAAAGAGAGGACTCACTGCTGAGCAAATCCACGAGGACCCTACCATTCTTCTTGAAATTCTTGACAAGAGTCTGCAATAATCTTTTGTCTTTTCCCCCATACCAATGCTTCCGTACTCCCGCAGTATGGAAGCATTTTTCAATTTATTCCTCCCCAAAGGTTGGCGGTTCATTCTCTGTAGGTCTCAGATGTTCTTGTTACTACTTAGCCCCTAAAAATGAATTTCAAGTACTCATTTGACATAATAGCCTATTTTGTAGCATAAATATAGCCAAAATCATCAATATTTTGCGGATTTGACACATCCAAGGGGTGTTGAGTAGTTACGTATATGGCAGCAACTGAAAATAAAATCTAAAAAATGGATATGATTTTCATCAATCCACATAAATGTTGTACCTTTGTCACCGAAAAGAGTTGTTTGACAAGTAATGCAAACTTATGTATAATACAGAAGTTAAAACTATTACCAAGTCATTACCTCTATTGAGGTGAAACACTTGTAAATCGCTCATTTTTAGCTATTCGGCATATTTTAGCAGAATTTTCGAGAAAAACACTATTATGTCAAGAAAAAGCAAATATAAATGCAAGAAATGCGGTTATGCCACGGACATATATGAAGGCCGTGGCTTCATGGGCCAACACATAGAAGCCATGACCTGCCCCGACTGCCACAACATAGTCCCCCTTGTTGTAGGCGGCGTCATAGGAGATGCCGCCCCCAGCTTCAACTCCCTTGTAGGCAGACTCTGCCTCCGTTGCGGTTCCGACCGCATTCATCTCTGGGACCATCACACATGCCCCCGTTGTAGAGGTGAGATGCAACCCACTGGCGACTCCGAATTTTGGACGTAAGAAGCATTAAGGTTAGGTGTCATTAAGTGTCCGAAGTTTGAATAATCTCGACTGGACTGCCGCGGATGTGGGGGTAGTTCGTGCGTTGCTCGTTTCTTGAAAATTATCACGCTATGAGTTATAGTACCGCAGCACAGACCTTGCGGAACCAATCGAGCTTCTTGCCACTCATTTCTGCTATAGACATATTCTCTTTGTTGACATCTTCTGGTTCAAATTCGTTATAAGAATCTTCGGCAGGGAGATAGTCTTCTGGAAGATCTTCTATAGAGTGTGCCTGGAAATTGTGATGTTTTCCTTCTATATCTATATCTACAGTATATACTATGTCATCTAATGGCGAACTCAGTACATTGCGCAAAGTCAACTCTTTCTTGATGTATTTTTGTATCATGTCGTAATCGATTCTGATGAACATCCAGCGATTGTCCGTATCATCTTGGTCAATCCAATAGAAGAGATAGTTGTCGCCGTTGTTTGTTACATAGTGCGACAACAGTGCCCCATCAAAATAGATGAGATCGGCTACTTTCTTGAATTTATCGAAGTTTCGGCTCTTTATTCCAATCCCCTTTATTGTTTTCATAATTTGTCCTCCTCTAATTTAAATGTTTTAGATAAGTCGCATAATGGAAACTCAAATAAGTTATAATGCCCATTACTTGCTGGTGTTGTGACCTTTCCGTTTTATATTAAAATTTGCTTGCAAAAATAAGTAATATTTTTCTCTTATGCAAGTTTAAGCTTTTCTTTTTGTATTTTCATGGATAATTAGAAGTCTTTGTTACCTTTTGTATGCTTGAAAGAGATTGTGATCCAGTCATTTCTGGTCATGGTCATTTTCGGTCATTTTCATTTTTCAATAATATTCGATTTTGGTAGATTGTAAATCAAAAAGATTAAATAAAAGATTACTATAGTTGAAAAAATAAATAAAACATTTGCGAGTTTCAGATAAAAACTGTAACTTTGTTCGTAAAATAAACAACAAATGACAAAAGATAATTATAGTGACGTAAAACCATACGTGTTGCCGCCTGAGCAATCCGATATATTACAGAATGCACAAATTCCTATTATATATCATGATGAGACTCATGATATGGATGGAAAGTTGCGTGTGTTATCATTGTTTTCTGGCTGTGGTGGTATGGATCTAGGGTTTGAGGGTAGTTTCATTGCTCATCGAAAATCTTTCCCTGAAAATAGCAAATACATAGATTATATTGTCAATGATAATTGGGTGATGCTTAAAAAGACAAAGTTTAAGACAGTCTTTGCCAATGATATTTTAAAAGAAGCAGAAGTTGCTTGGACTACTTATATGTCTAGATTTGGTTACACTCCCGAAATGTATCATAATATAAGTATTGTAGATTTAGTGAAGATGCATAATCAGGGTGCTGATATATTTCCAAAAAACGTTGATGTGGTAACTGGTGGTTTTCCATGTCAGGATTTCAGCGTGGCTGGTAAGAGAAAAGGTTTCAATTCAGATAAGGATGATTATGGCAAGAAACGAGAGAATGACGAGCCTTCGGAAGAAACTCGAGGCCGTCTTTATTATTGGATGAAACAAGTGATAGATATAGTAAAGCCTAAAGTATTTATTGCAGAAAATGTAAAGGGACTTGTAAATCTTGGGGATGTGAAAGATATTATTCAAAAGGATTTTGCTAGTGCCGATGGAGAAGGTTATATAGTTTTGCCTCCACAGGTTTTACATGCGGGTAATTATGGAGTTCCTGAGATGCGTGAACGCGTTATCTTTATCGGTATCCGAAAAGATGCTCTTAAACCAGAAGCTTTGGAGGCTTTAAGCTCTAATCAGGTTCCTCATAAATACAATCCTTACCCTACGCCTACACATTCAGCGACCGTAAAGGGTAGTCATTTATTAGGTATTGTTACGACTCAAGATGTTTTGAAAGGACTTAAAGAACCAGAGAATTCCATAGATGCTTCACAGCAGCTGTATTCTAAAGCTAAACTTTTGGCTACAGGACAAGGACAGACAGAAATAAAACTTGATAATCTTGCACCTACAATCCGCTCAGAACATCATGGTAATATTGAGTTTAGAAGACTATCTTTAGAACATGGGGGCAAGCATTTTGATGAGCTTAATGCAGGTTTGCAAGAGCGTAGATTGACACCAAGAGAATGTGCTTTGATACAGACATTTCCTCCAGATTATCGCTTTGTAATGAAAAACACCTCTGGACGTGGATATAGATTGAGTTCATCAGGTGCTTACAAGATAATAGGTAATGCTGTTCCTCCTGTCTTGGCATTTAATATTGCAATGAGGTTGCAAGATGTGTGGGATGATTATTTTGTGCCAACTGACTAAAATGATGAAACTATGGACAATGTTGTAGAAAATATAATTGCTATTAGAAAGCGAGACATCAGCAGGGCTAATGAAGCTTTTTCTGATTTTATGTCATTGACGGAAAAATGTCTCAATGACAAGGTGAAACTTGACCATTCTCTTTACAAGGACTGTGGAGGCACTAAAATGGAAGCTGTAGCATTGAATGTGTTACATGAAGTTTCTCCGCAGACTCCTTTTAGAAAGGAGGAAATCAAGTTGGTTTCAGGAGCGAAATTTCCTGATATACAGGCAGAAAAATACTATGGAGTAGAAGTCAAGACAACATCTACTAACACATGGAAGTCCATAGGCAGTAGTATCGTAGAATCAACCCGAATAGAAGATGTTTCTATGATATATATGTTATTTGGTAAGTTAGGAGGTGACTATGCAGAGTTTCGTTGCAAACCATACGAAGAATGCCTTGATAATATTTCTTTGACCCATCAGCCTCGTTATCAGATAGATATGGAATTGGATAAGAAAAAACGGGAGAATATCTTTCAAAAGATGAAAATTGATTATGATGATTTTCGAGTTTTAGGTGAAAGGGAAAAAATTCATAAGGTTAGACAGTTCTTTCGCTCTTCTGCGAAAGAAGGATATGAAATGCCTTGGTGGATAGGAGATGAGGAATCTGAAACATCTGTACCTATGACCATTAGATTCTTAAATGATACATCGTTGGAAGAAAAGCATGATATATTGGTCCGTATGTTTATTCTTTTTCCCGAAATCTTGAGTAATCAAACACAGACAAAATACAAGCGTGCCGCTTTATGGTTATGTAGTCGTCGTGCTCTTATCTGTTCTAATATTCGTGATTTCTTCACCTCTGGAGGTAAAGTCTCCAAGATTGGGAATTGTCACTTCAAAACTCCTGTACCTCAAATTATAAGTAGACTTTATGATCTTAAAGACGATATTGTTTATTTGTTGAATCATCCTGATGAAGCTCTCATTGATGATATTAGCGAACTTTGGGCAATAGATTGTAATCCTATCTATTATAAGGCTAACTGGGTGGCTATGATGCAGAATATGTTCAATGAAACAGCAGACCTTAAAGAAATCAAGTTAGAAGAATTGTTAGAGGAATGGTAGATATATTATATAAATATCTAAACTGCTTCTGTTTAAAATTGAAACGTATGTTTAATATTAAAATGCAATAATGAATAAGGATATCAATACAACGCTAATCATAGGGAATGGTTTTGATTTGAATTTAGGTATGAATACTGGTTATAAAGCCTTTTATGATCAGTTGGAGAAAAATAAATTTTGGGAAAAGCATTCCAATAACTCTTTGTTGAAATATATAAAGGACAATGGGGGAAATAAGGATTTTTGGTATGATTTTGAAACAATAATTCTACATTATACCTTTGAAAGTGAACAAGGCAAAAAATTAATAAAGTTAGAGAAAACAAAGAACCCAAATAAAAAACTTACGAAGGACATAGTTTCAGAAGTAAAAGAAGGAGTAAAGCTTCTAAAAGAGGAGTTAGTGAAGTTTCTTGCAAAAGCTAAACCTAACAATAAAAACCTTGTTCCAGCCTATCGAATTTTTGCAGCTGTTTTGGGTGCTTGCGGTGAAAATGAGGATGAATTGATAACATCCTTGTTAAAAAGAAAAGATAAACAATCTATATGGAAATTTCCTAATAATAAAATAATCTCATTTAATTATTTGGACGACCCGTGTAGTCTTAGTGTTTATTTACAATTTTTTATCAATAATATAAAGGTGCCATGTACACCTCCAATAGGAATAAGGGCTGCAGATTTAGAAAATATGTTTGTCTTTTTGCATAGATCTTTGGACTTTCAAAATAAGTCAAATATTCACCCAGGCATTGTTTTCGGTACTAATGATGATGAAAGAATGCCTAAAGCTTTATATTTTCTTCGTAAATCGCATCAGCTTGGTAATAATGCAAAAACCATTTTCTTGATACACTTAATAAATCTAAGCGAATCGTTATATTTGGGTTAAGTTTGCTAGGAATAGATTTTGATTATTTTAAGGAATTCTTTGAGAGTACAATGAATTGCGATATAGAAGTTTTTATTATAAATAAAAAAAATGCTTTGGATAATATACGTAAAGAGCTTCAGAAGATAGGTTGTAAAAAGCAAATTTATTATTTAGATTTTGAATTTAATAATAATGATAAGAATGTATTATGTTTAAACAAGGAAATGTGTTATTGTGATTTTAGTGATTTGTGTAAAATAATAGCTAATGATTCTACTGATTCTGAACATATAAACAAAGTAGAGGTACAGAATATTTTTAATCTAATTTTAAAATAAGTAGATTATGGCAAAGAAGAGGCTTTGGTCAAGAGAAGAGTTTATTGTAGTATTGAATCTCTACTATAAACTGCCATTTGGTAAACTAAACCATACTACCAAGGAGGTAAAAGAGTTGGCAGCGTTGATAGGCAGAACTGATAATTCTGTCGCTATGCGCCTTTCCAATTTTGCGGCTTGCGACCCTTACATTCTTTCTTCAGGACGACATGGGTTGGAGGCTGGAAGACAGCAATGCCTTCCTTATTGGAACGAGTTTAATGAAAATAGAGAAGCGTTGCTCTTTGAAAGTGAGCGAATTCTTGCTCAATTGGAAAACTCTACTATTGATGAGAAATTTAAGGCTGAGTTAAATGGTCTGAGCAATCTTCAGGGCGAAGATAAGGTGAGAGCCATCAAAACAAGGGTTAATCAGTCTGTATTCCGCTCTATCATCCTTTCTAATTATTCTTGTAAATGTGCGCTTACAGGTATCGATATTCCAGAGCTCCTTGTTGCCAGCCACATCAAGCCTTGGGCTATGGATGAGAAAGAGCGTTTGAATCCTGAAAATGGTATTTGTCTTTCATCACTTTATGATAGTGCTTTTGATAAAGGTTTGATTGGTTTCGATCAGGAGTATAAGGTTGTTCTTTCTCCTCGCATCTTGGAGCAGGAGAGTAAAGGCTATTTCGAGAAGCATTTCGGAAGTATCAACCATCTACAATTGGCAATTCCTGAAGAATATAAACCCAATAAGTCTTTCTTGGAATGGCACATGGACACTATCTTCCAAAGGTAGTATTTAAATTACAGGACTTCCCATCTGACGAAGTTTAAGAGTTATATTCCTGGAGAACCTCTGTTTACAACAGCAGAAATACTGAAGGAATATAGAACATAATTTTGTATCGTAAGATTTATAACCAATGTCAGACCATTTGACCATAGAGCAGCGGCACAAGAATATGGCGGCCGTTAAGAGCAAGGATACGAAGCCGGAGATGGTGGTGCGGAAATACTTGTGGAGCAGGGGGTTCAGGTACAGGGTGAATAACCCGAGGCTGCCTGGACACCCTGACATTGTGTTGCGCAAATACCATACGTGCATCTTCGTGAATGGATGCTTCTGGCATGGACACGAAGGATGCAAATACTACAGGGTGCCGAAGACGAATACGGAGTTCTGGGAGAGGAAAATCTCACGCAACAGGGAGAGAGACCGGGAAGAACTGAAACAGCTGGCAAGGATGGGGTGGCACTGCATCACCGTGTGGGAGTGTGAACTGAAAGGGGAGAGGAGAGAGAAGACACTCGAGTCGCTGGAGTACACGCTCAACCATATCTTCATCCAGGACAGGGACCTGAGATACAGGCTGCCGGAAAGGGAGGACTTGGGTATGGCTGCGGAAGAGAATGTTTTATTATTCTAATGTTATTTTGTCATAGTTTTTGGCTATGACAAAATAATATTTTTCTTAAAAGAGGAGGATTTTATTTAGAAAATCAACCTGTCCTTTTTTAGCCATAATAAGAGGTCTTTCGAAAACCCACCAGTCCTCCCTTACCCTTAAGGGAGGGTCCACCTCTCATCTCGGTCTTCTCCCCTCAGGGAAGAAGAGGAAACCGCTCCTCCTCGTCGCTCGTAACCATTTCATTCTATGGTTGGCGGACCATCAGAGGTCTACGCCAGCAGCAGAGCTGCGTTTTTTTGTGCGGGGATGAACCCGCCTTGCTGAGTTTACTGCTTGCTCGATGCTGAAAGGCTACTTGCTCGCGGCTTACAGCTTGCTGAGTTTATTGCTTGCTCGTAGCTTTCTGCTTACTGAGTTTATTGCTTGCTGAGAGGCTGCTGATACCCTGCTGAAAGGGTGGCTTTAGCCGCCCTATTCCTGTAAATCTCGTTTATTCAGAAAAGCAGGAATGCTTCTCGAATTGCCTTTCCCTTCGGCCGGCGAACGATGTTTCTTGAAAAAAGCTTATACTTTGTGCGGCGAAGGGAGAGAAAAGGAGGGAGCGATAACTCCTTTAACTCCTTTAACTGATGAGCTTGCAAAACTTGAATAAGTTTATTCTTCAAAAATCTGCATAAAACGTTTGGAAAATAATAAAAAAAGAGTTACTTTTGCAACAAAAACAAAAGACTTTGATCAATGAAGAAAATTACCGCATTTATTCTCTTGCTATTATCATTAGTAAGTTGCAACGAGAAAACAGCCCAAGACTTATTTGACGAATCAAAAACGGGTGTTGTCCTGATTTTGAACGAGTACTATTATGTCATGAAATTACCTAATGGCAACAGCATATACTTCACCGGGATCGACCAGGAGGGCAATCTCGAAAACCTGGCTTTCGAATATGCTGACATCAAAAACAAACGACAAATCTTAACGGGAACCGGCTTCTTCATAGACAAGCAAGGAACTATCATGACAAACCGCCATGTAGCCCAACCCTCTATCGACAAAACGGCAGTAAAAGAAAGTTACAACAACATGGTGGCTTCCATCAAGGCATACTACGCCGCACAGATGAGTGCCTTATCGCAAGAATACCAAAACTTAGAGAGTCAAAAGAGCGATTGCTATTCTTACGATTTCTATGGTAATGCATACGAGAATACGGAAAGACTGCAGGAAATTGCCTCGCAACAAAGCGAACTGGAAGAGCAGTTCAACACACTGAACAGCGTAAGGGAATCCATGGACGACCACGTTTCATTGGATGAACTAAGCATTACGGCGGTTTGCGAAATCGGAATCGCCTACGACAACACCTTTGTCAATTCCGACAGAGACTTCTTGGACAAGAACCCTTGTGTGGTGATAAAAGTTTCTGACAAAGAAAATACTGACTTAGCCACCATCCAACTAAAGAACAAGAAGACTCCTGACGAGGCTCACGTGTTCAGAACCGACGGAACGATAGACGAAAACGTCATCGATAAGGTGAAAAATCTGTTCTCCTCTCACAATGACAAGATTCTTCATATAGACCAACAACTTTATATGATTGGCTACAATGCCGGTCCTACCCTGGCTACTACCAAACAAGGCATCCAAGTTCAAATGACAAGCGGAAAGGTAACCCAGTTGCCAGACGGAGACAGGGTGTTATACAGCATCCCTACCATGCAAGGCTCAAGCGGCAGTCCCGTCATTGACAGCAAGGGACGATTAGTTGCCGTCAACTTTGCGAAGCTGAGGGGTACTGACAACTTCAACTTCGGCATCCCCATGAACAAAATCGCTGCTTTTCTGAAATAACAAAGGGGAGATTTTGTAGTTTTTGGGGAAGTTAAAGGAGTTAATGGAGTTAATGGAGTTAAAGGAGTTAAGACGTATGTCTTGCAGCTTAATAACTACGCCAAAAAGACTGTTGTCTTAACTCCTCAGCGACCAGGGAGCGATAACTCCTTTAACTCCTTTAACTTCTGAGCTTGCGAAACTTGAATATCTGATCTGCAAACTATTGTTAGGTATATTTAGTTCCTATTTTTTACTACTTCCATCTTTTTATGTAAAAAACACCATTTTGTTTTGTCGATTTAACAAAATAATCGTATTTTTGCAAAATCAATTAAACAATAAGAGATTATGATACAAAAAGAAGTTATCAGAGAAATACTCTTGGAAAATAGAAAAGAGATAGAATTACAGCATATTGTCCCAAGAGACATCCAAATGGAAGAGTTTGCCAACTATGTCTTGATAGGCATAAGACGAGCCGGCAAATCATTCATGCTTTATCAGCTAATTCAACAATATCTGAAACAAGGTATCAGTTGGAACTCTATGCTCTATCTCAATTTTGAGGATGAGCGATTGATGGGCATGACTGCGCAAGAACTAAACCTCATCCTTGAGGTTCATGGTATGATGTCTGACAAACGTCCAATTCTATTTCTTGATGAAATACAAAACATAGATGGTTGGGATAAATTTGCACGACGTTTAGCTGACAACAAGTACAGAGTCTATATAACAGGCAGCAACGCTAAAATGCTTAGCAGTGATGTGGCAACGACCTTGGGAGGTCGCTATATCACTAAACACATTATGCCATATAGTTTCTCAGAATTTCTGAATGCCAATGAGATTTCTTATGACACAGATACCATCGCGACCACATCAGGAAGAGCAAAAGTACAAAGATATTTTGAAAGCTATTTCCATTTCGGAGGTTTTCCTGAAGGTGCAAAACTGGCATCAAAAAGAGATTATATCAATAGTGTATATCAAAAGATTTACCTCGGCGACATAGCCTCTCGCAACAAAATAGAGAACCAGTTCTCACTTCGCATACTTTTCCGAAAATTAGCAGAGAGCGTGAAGCAACCAATTTCTTTCACACGACTCACCAATATAATAGCATCTACTGGTGCTAAACTCAGCAAACCAACTCTCATCAATTATATTGAATATTCTAAAGATGCTTTCTTAATTTATCCTATCAAGAATATCGCAGACAATCTCACACAACGTGAGACCAACCCTAAATACTATTTTGTAGATAACGGTATTATCAGTATCCTTGCCATGGATATAGACACATCATTATTAGAGAATATGGTTGCAATGGAACTATTACGAAGATATGGGTTAGACGAACAAGTTTTCTTTTATAATAAAAATATAGAAGTAGATTTTTATATACCTGATGCAGCTATGGCTATACAAGTAAGCTACAATCCCAAAAAATCTACAGAAACTTGGGAAAGAGAATCTACTGCCCTTATCAAACTTTCCAAGGTATTGGATTGCAAGCGTCTCATAATCCTAACTTACGAGTTGGAAGAAGAGATTATTGTAAAAGACAAGAAAATAGAAGTGATACCTGTATGGAAATGGTTACTTGATTTATAGCTATTATCCAGAACGTCAAGGCAGAAGCTTCAATAACAATATAATAAGAAAGTCCGTGGGGAAACAAATTCCTACGGACTTTTCTTATTAAAGACACCTCCCAACGCACATCAAATTTCGGGGGAATCGGATATTTCGCAATAAAAAATTTCGGGGGAATCGGATATTTCGCGATAAAAAATTTCGGGGGAATCGGATTTTCCTCACATATCTTGTTCATTTTCAGATATTTTCCGTATCTTTGCAGCAGAATAAAGAAAAAATAATATGATCCAAAGAATATTCAGACGCAAAATATACGATAAGATTCTCAAATGGAAAGAAGAGAATCAAGGGAAAACAGCACTCTTGATAGAAGGAGCTCGACGTGTAGGGAAATCAACTGTCGTGGAAGAATTTGCTCGAAAGGAATATCAATCATGTATCATCATCGACTTCAATAAAGCAAGAAAAGAAGTAAAAGATCTTTTTGAAGACTTGATGGACATGGACTTGTTATTCCTCAAATTACAGCAAACTTATCACGTAGAACTGGTTGACCGAAATTCAGTCATTGTTTTCGATGAAGTGCAGCAATGCCCACTTGCTCGCCAAGCCATCAAATACCTTGTACAAGATGGTCGTTACGACTATATTGAGACAGGTTCACTGATTAGCGTGAAAAAGAACACCAAAGACATTACCATTCCAAGCGAAGAAGACAGAATAGAAATGCACCCTTTGGATTACGAGGAATTCAGATGGGCTATAGGTGACCAAACATCCATCAACATTCTCGCCAAGTTCTGGGAGAAGAAACTCCCTTTGGGAGCAGCTCATCGAGAAGCAATAAGAAACTTACGCCTCTATATGTTGGTTGGAGGTATGCCACAAGCCATCAACACCTATATTGAAACCAATAATCTGAGCAAGGTAGATGAGACTAAACGTAAAATCATTAAGCTCTATGAAGATGATTTGCTAAAGATAGACACCTCTGGACGTGCATCTAAAATGTTTCTATCCATACCAGCAGCCCTTTCGCGTAACGCTTCACGTTATGTTCCATCATCAATAATAGGAGAAACAAATGAGGAGAAAATGCTGGAACTTCTCAAGACATTGGAAGATAGCAAGATTACCAATATGGCTTACCACGTTGATGACCCCAATGTAGGAATGCCACTGAGCACCAATTTCGAAAAATTCAAGATGTTTGTTGCAGATACTGGTTTGTTTGTAACCTTAGCTTTCTGGGACAAATCTTTCACTGAAAATATTATCTATTCTAAGCTGCTAAGTGACAAACTTGCAGCTAACTTAGGATACATATATGAGAATCTTGCAGCACAAATGCTTACCGCCTCTGGAAACAGACTTTTTTACCACACATGGAAAAAAGACGAAAAGCATTACTACGAAATTGACTTCCTTATCTCGAACGGCACCAAATTGTGTCCAATTGAAGTAAAATCTTCTGGCTACAAAACCCATGTCTCACTTAATAACTTCTACGAGAAATACTCGAAGATTGTTGCGCAACGCTATTTGATTTACACCAAGGATTTACAAAAAGACGGCAACACATTGTTGCTTCCTTTTTACATGATACCATTCATTTAAGGAATAAAGTCCATGAGCATTCACTCCTGTTCATGGACTTTTCTGATTTATTATTTTTGTTGAAACCCGCAAATTCTGAAGGAACAAGGCATCCCCCGAAGGATTTAGCAACTCCCAAGTGTATGAATCCCACACGATAGGGATTTTCCTTTCAAGTTTAGGGATTTATTCCACACCATCTCACAAGAAAAGCATACTTTTGCAAGCGAAACAAAACAACAAGAATGTTTCAGTAAATGATTAGGAACCCTCAAAAACAGTAACGATTATGAAAAGAAATGAACTGATGGCACTGATTGCCACAACAATATTGATGTTTGCCGTATGTATGTCAGCATCGGCTAAAGGAAAGAGAAACGTAGAGCGCGGAATGACAAAACAAGAAGTGATTGCCATCTTGGGAGAACCGAAACTCACCAGTTTCGACATGTATGGGGACAAATGGGAATATGCTAAATATAATAATCTGTTTGGAGATTCCAAGTACATCACGGTATTCTTCGACAGAAACGGAAAGGTTGTGCAGTACGATACAAGAATCATAGAACCAAACAGCCAAACATCGAATGTACAGCAGCCACAACACCCTACCCCACCCATCTACGATGGAAGATGTGATCCAGATGGCAGAATGGATTACGGCTATTGTCTCGATGATGCTTCCTTCTCCAAACTATATAATAAGGTGAAGAAGGCAAGCTTTGATGACAACAAGTTCGACTTGATAGAAGTAGCAAGTCTCGGATGCTATTATTCCTGTGCCCAGGTCGTTCGCATCATGAAGATTTTCTCTTTTGACGATAGCAAGATGAAAGTCCTCAGCATGATGGCTCCCCGCATAATAGATTTGCAGAATGCAACAGATATCTATCGCATATTCACCTTTGACAGCGATAAGGAAAAGGTAGCGAATATCCTACGAAATAGCAGATAATCCCTGCAAAACGATGGACAACGATAATTTTACATCAAATGAGATAATCTCGAAATTTCTATTTCTTCTCCATTATACGTTAAACAGATAATATTACCATTAATTTCATCTTGCGAAACTTTTTTCGCTTTTAACATATCGGAAATTTCCTCAATTTTCCCTTTTAATAGAATAAAAACCGCATTTTTATAATTTCTAAATTTACAGTCGTCTTGCGAACTTTTTTCTTCAGATTTCAAAAAACTTGATAGTTTTTTGAAATCTTCAAGAATTACTTTATAATTCCCTTTGACCATGCATTCACGCTTTATTTCGACTACAACCCTATTATTTTCAGGGTCACCTTGTCCGCCATGTAGTACCAGATCAGGATACCAATACTTATCATTCCATAATTTTCCAATTTCTCCGTTTAGAACCATGTTGTCATCTTTAAGCAAAGACCATTGATAATAAAGTTCATATGCAAAAACACGTTCCAGTTGATTTATCTGATCTTTTCTATCTTCTGCATTTGCATTATATTCGGCATATGATAAATACTGCTTGTCAACATTACTAATTGCATTTAATAAGACAAGAATGTCATGATCCAAATAATTTATTGTATTTCCTTCAAATTTTAAAATATAATTCATATACGAGTCCGATTAAAAAAGTGTTCTTGAAAAAAATAAGCTATGTTCAAAAAGTCCAAAAGCCAAGCAATTCGACATATTCAAAAAACGAACAGTCTCACTTTAAGGTATTTTATGGCTATAGCTGTGTACTAAAGTTATTTGAACAACTATAGTACGTAGCTATAGCCAAAGTTAGCTAACGCCAAGAGCAGAAAATAACTGAAAAAGCCTATTGCTACATTTTAAGTAAATTCACTTATTCAAGTGATCTCATCGAGCTTTTACGCCATCTTTATATCCCTTCCAAAAATTTTCACGATAAATTTTATAGTATTTTTTCCCTTTATCATTCTTTGGTTTATCAAAGTCAGAACAAGTATAGTGGGTTCTCACAGCATCGTCATCTTCTCCTTCATGCAACTCAGAATACTCCGAGTTAGTAAATCCATCATCATAGCCAGCATTATATCCTACCTTGGCAACCTTATCCAACTCCTCTTGATCTACGTCACTCACAACTTGCTCAGTAGCTTGTGAAGCATTTCCCTCATCCACGTTTGTATCATCGTCTCCACATTTATCAGCTAAGTATCCAAGAAAAATAAGTACCCCAATAGCATAAAGAATTTTTAACCAACAGCCTAACTTGCCAGATTTTTCTGTATCTGGCTCAAATTGATTCACAGCTTGTTCTTGGTTTACAGATTGTGAATTAGACATATTTGTTACAGCATAACTATTAATGCTGACAGAAACTCCCAATGCTTGCAACTTATGAGCGATTGTTTCCACGACATCATGTTTTAAACCTTCTGCCACAATACAAGGGGCAAATTTAACACGCTCTTCTGCATAGCTTTTATCCATTCCAAGATCATTCATCAGAACTTTTATTATTTCTAACTTAATATTCTCGTCAATAGGGGCAGTAAATGCTATATTCCAGACTGTATCATTAACATTTTCATTTGACCATGTACCACCTGTAGGATTTCCACACTTAGGACAGAACTTAGTTCCATCTTCCAACTTATTTCCACAATTTTTACAAAATACCATATTTTTACACTACTTTTTTTAATTAATGATTAATGAACTATTTCATAGAAGCATTAGATAATAAAAGCTTCGCTTTTTCAGAAATAATATTCTATAACGCTTATAATATAAAGTTGAATATTAGACCTCTCTGGGTAATTATTACAAATAGTATTTAATGAACCAAAGAAACCTCCTCTCCCGTAATAGGATCCTTTGGAGAAGTATCAATTTTACGACTGAGCAAATTCTTCAATTCCTCAAAGAGGCCCTGCTTTTCTATTTTTGATAGCAAAACTTTCAATCTTTCATCACCTAAAGCTAGCTCACCTTCGCAATTTAATATGTAGCTTTCAACTACTTGCCCAAACAATTCACGTTCTGAATCAGAAAAACCAGCCTCAGACATTATTTTTTCAATTTGATTTTTGTAAAACATATACACTTAAATTATAATAAAACTATTAAGGTCCTAAAGGTCGAAAAGTATAGACAGAAAAATGGCGTGGACCATTTACTTCGTCTACGCCTCCTGAGGTATCGCCAAACACCATAAGCCACATAATACGAGTAAAAGCCCACGCCGTATTGCAGGCGTGAGCGTCTAACCTTTACTCTTTGTGGCTTCTTTTAAATTTGGCGATTTTCAGGAAGCAAGAACAAAAAGCTAACGCTTCATTTTCCTATATGTCTTTATTTGTTATGTCATATTCTACAATTTAATTGTTTAACATACCGCAAATATATAGAAAACTATCCACACTACCAAACTTTTCTGAAACTTTTTTAAATTTTATTCCAAAATAAGTCCTATAGCTTATACGACGTGGGCTATATAGTTTTTTTTCATTGAGGGCAAAGGTACAAAATTAAAATGGAAACAGAAGAAAGGTTTCCGACCATTTCTTCCATTTCCATTTTTTCAGAAAAGCATTCTATTTTTTATACTTTATGAAACGTCAGTACCACTCCATCATTTCCTGTCAGTTTCATAACATTGTCACCATCAAATTCGACTTCAAGAGAACCATTGAAATCATTAACATTCAACTCTCTTTTAAATTCTTCCACCATTTGTTTCTTGGCTTCAGGATCGTTCAAAAACAATTGGATCAAGGCGTCAATACTTTTATTACCCGTGCTTATATTATCTATAGAACACTTCACCTTATCAGGATCAAGCTCCAAATCCATAAATCCCATTGATACATCCCATTTTCCATTTATCTTAGCGCTAACACCTACCTTGATGTTCATCCCTTCTTCCTCTACTGCTCCACTTCCTTTTATGTTCAAAACAGCAGTTCCGTTTTCACGCAAATCAAGATAAAATTTTCCTGTGAAACCTTCATCGGTAACACTATCGCTTACCCAATTACCAACACACTGCTGTCTGTCCAAGCAAGATGTTATTGCCAACATACTGCCAGATCCATGGCCAGTTCTCCGGTCTGGCTGTCTGTCCACGCAAGATGTTATTGCCAACATACCTATGATAGCAACGAAAACAGACAAAACTTTTTTCATGTTTTTTAAAATTAAGTGATTTATTGTACAAATAACAAAACTATTATCAAAATATCTTAGAGTTCTTCAGTTTTCCCCTCTTTTGTAACCTCAAACACACTACCTTGCTGCTTGCATTCTCTCAATTTCAAAACAACATCGTAACAAGTTCCAGGAACTTGGTAAGAACCGACCCATTCTGTTCCTTCTCTGTCATTAGGTTTTATTTGCAAAGAGACATAATGAATACCATTAGGATGTTCATAGCCAACACTAATATTTAAGTCATATCTATAAATATATCCTCTCATTGTTTGAACATTATCGGGCACGGAAACATTGTTTCCATTAATCGTAATGGTAAACGTAGCGTTTGACTTGTTTAAAAGCGCATCAGTAAGAACGGCATCAAAAACATATACACCTTGGTATATCGTTCCTTCATCATAGTCAGCAATCACACCATTTTTAGTAGAATTTCGTTGAGTTTTATTTGCAGCAACGTCAAATGTACTTTTGCCTTCTTTATCTACGTAGCCATAAACACCATTCTTTTTAATAACAGCAAGTCCTTCACAAAAATCATGTAATGGCTCAAATTCTGCAGGTTTATCAAAAATAAAGGGAACAACTTCCTGCCCACTTGCATTTATATATCCACATTTCCCATTTTTGACAGCTGCCACCAATCCTTCTTTAAAGGAAGCAACAGTATCATATTGGCAAGGAATTACATTATTGCCCTCTTTATCAACAAAACCCCATTTCTGGGAAGTTTTAACAGCTGCTAACCCTTCTGAAAAGTCTTTAGCTCTTTTATAAACAAAAGGAATTACAATTTTTCCCTGTTTATTTAAAAAACCTGCCATTCTATTTCTCATCACCATAACAAGTCCCTCATGGAAATCATTCGCCTCATCAGGAGCTCCATACTCTCCCCAATCATCCATAACTCCATTATCGTAATAATTACTCGAATGATATGAGCATGGTATGACAAAGGTTCCTAAAGGATCTACATATCCCCACAGGTGTCCTTTGCAAACGGCAGCCATTCCATCTGAGAAATTCTGTATGACATCATAATTGCATGGTACAACAACCTTGCCATTCAAATGCTTTAATCCCATCTTTTCGTCTTGTGAAAGTACATATAAAAAGTGTTTGAGAGAAGAATGAGGAAAGTTTACTGGTTATCAGTTACTTTCCTCATTTTGGTTAAAAGTGGCGAGGACAGACGAAGACGGGAAT
>OHZM01000192.1_pt1 | contig 21819 bp, 17 predicted proteins | sample 1580481 | NCBI WGS metagenome assembly OHZM01 (sample SAMEA3882506, study PRJEB24775) | human gut metagenome | biome: human-associated habitat; feature: intestine environment; material: feces | place: Netherlands | collected 2009/2010 | reverse complement strand
CTACGAGCCGCTGGCGAAGCTTAACGGCCCCGATATTGCGTTACCGTCCGCGGATTCGGAATGCTCGATTGTGAACGTGCCCCTGCTGCAGATTCTCGAGCAGGATGCCATCGCCTTGCCCGATACGCTGGCTGAAACCGGAAGCATTCCGGAAATGACGTTCGAAGCGCCTGAACCACACACTGATTTCTCCGACAGCAAGGAAGCCTTGGCCAAGGGTATGGCCGCGACCGGCGGTGCCGTGAAATCGCTGTGGAACAACAGCCGCGAACTACTCAGCGAAGAGGACATCGACGGATCCTCCGAAGATGTGGATTCGCCGTTCTCCTTCCCCATCCGTGTTTCCACGCCGTCGCCGCAGGGCGATTATCATACGGACGATTCGCAATTGGAGAAGACCGGTCGCATTCCGGTGATCGGACCTGACGGACGGGTCATCGAGCCGGGCGAGGAATCCGCACGCGCGTTGAAGGCGGAGCAGGAAGCGATCGACGCGGCATATCAGAACGAAAACGGAGCCCCCGTTGCGGTGCCGCCGAGCTTTGCCCCTAAAGCCTCTTCCTCCAGTCCGGCCGAGGTCGCCAATGCCAAATTGTTCGGCAAGCTCACCACCAAGGTCGTGGCCATTGTGGTCGCGTTCATTGTGGTGGCCGTCGCATTGGGATTCGCCATTCATGGTTTGACCAAGAAGCCGGATGACGGCATCACCAATACGAATTCCAACAATCCGTGGCCGGAAATGAACCTTGACGACGTGCCTTTCGGCAATAATGGCGATTCCGGCAATGGCAGCAGCTCCGCCAGCGATGCAAACAACGATTCCAACGATGCCAACAGCTCCGACAACGGCAGCTCCGATTCCAGCAAGCCGAAGAAAACCACGAAGAAGAGCCATTCCGCCAAGAAGGACGTCGACAAGGTGGTGACTTCGGATAAGAAGGTGCGGAAGGTTCCGGAACCGAAGATGCCAGAGAACACGACTCCGTATGAGATCGACAACCGCCAGTTCCTGTCCAATCCGGACGGACAACAGGGTTACGGTTATTACCTCCACCTCAGCCAGCCCCAGAAAGCGTATCGTATGGTCATCAAGATCCGTTCTTCCGGCGGCCAGGGCTACATTCGCGTGAACGCCAAGTCCAGCCCGAACCAGGGTGAACAGGTCGCCCAGTTCGAGTTCGACGCCAGCGGCACCACCGAAATCAAGTTCAACAAGGCCGTGGAGACCCAGGACATCCTCTTGTGGGTGCCGTTCGACAGCCTTCCCGGCAACCAGCTGTACATCGATTCGGTGCAGATTTTCTGACGCATCGGCAGACAAGGAGGGTGTGCGGATTGTTCCGCACACCCTCCTTTTGTTTCACGTGAAACAACGTGACGGATAGCTGACTTTTTTGAACGCCTTTTTGAACGCTTTTTTGAACGCCATCTGCAAAACCGCCCGCAACCGTCGTGGAAACTGCATTACAGTAGCAACCATGAGTGATATGCGTGATGTGGTGATTATCGGTTCCGGCCCGGCTGGCTATACTGCCGCGATCTATCTTGGCCGCGCCGGCTTCGAGCCGCTGGTCGTCGCCGGCGCGCTGACGCCCGGCGGCCAGTTGGTCAACACCACCGAAGTGGAGAATTTCCCAGGCTTTCCCGATGGCATCATGGGTCCGGATCTGATGGACAATATGCGCAAGCAGGCGGAACGGTTCGGCACGCATATCGTTTGGGACGATGTTGTTTCGGTTGCTTCGAATGCCGATTCCGGCATCAAAACCGTCACCCTTGACGGCGGCGACGTGTACGACGCACGCGCGCTGGTCATCGCAACAGGCTCAAACTATCGTAAGCTGGGCGTGCCAGGCGAGACGGAATACGCAGGCAAAGGTGTCTCCTACTGCGCCACCTGCGATGGTTTCTTCTTCCGCAACAAGCCGATTGTGGTGGTCGGCGGCGGCGACAGCGCTTTCGAAGAAGCTGATTTCCTGTCCCGTTTCGGCTCGTCCGTCACCCTTATTCATAGGCGTTCCACGTTCCGTGCTTCCCGCATCATGGTGGAGCGTGCGCAGCGCAATCCGAAAATCGATTTCATGCTTGACGCTGTGGTGCAGGAGATTCGCGGCGACGAGAACGGCGTGCAGGAGGTGGAGGTGCGCAACACCGCCACCGAAAAGACCTCTGTAATCCCCGCTAACGGCGTTTTCATGGCGATTGGGCACACTCCTGCCACTGCTTTTCTTAACGGGCTTGTAGACGTCGATTCCGCCGGTTATATCACGGTCGATGGCGCCAGCACGCGTACCAGCGAACCCGGCGTTTTCGCCGCGGGAGACTGCGTGGATAGCGTCTATCGGCAGGCCATCAGCGCGGCGGGCATGGGGTGCCGCGCCGCGCTGGATGCGCAGGCTTATCTCGATTCGCTCAAGTAAGGCTCAAATCGTTCAAATCATTATCGCTCGCCGAGCTCGATTGGCTCGGTTCGTTCAGCTCTGCTGCTGCATAAGCAGGTCGACGATGCGTTTCATATCGTCTTCCGATTTGAACACGATTTCGATTCGCCCGTGCTTCTTCGATCCCTTGATGGAGACCTTGGTGCCGAAACGCTGCTCCAGACCAACCTGAACGGGGGTACCAGCCCACGGATTGAGCTTGCTGGCCTTCGGCTTCTTGGGCTGGTCGCTTTCGGCGGCCTTCATCGACACGATTTCCTCGGTGCTGCGTACGGACAACCCCTCGGCGATGATGCGCGTGGCCAGCTGTTCCATATCCGCTTCCGTCGGCAGTCCCAGCAGCGCACGCGCGTGGCCCGCGGACAGCAGTCCGGATGCGACCTTCTTCTGCACGGCGGCCGGCAGGTTGAGCAATCGCAAGGTGTTGGCGATTTGCGGACGGGATTTCGACACCGACTTGGACAGTTGGGCCTGCGTCAGGCCGAAATCGTCGATCATCTGCTGGTAGGCAGCCGCCTCTTCCAGTGGATTCAGCGCGACGCGATGCAGGTTCTCCAGCAGTGCGTCACGTAGCATGTCGTCATCGGCGGTGGTTTTGACGATGGCCGGAATCGTTTTCAGGCCGGCGATCTGCGATGCGCGCCAACGACGTTCGCCCATGATGAGCTCGTACATGCTATCCATGCGCCCGTCGAACATGTTGTGCGGTTCGGCCGGTTTGGCTGCGGCTTCCCTGCGGGCGGCTTCGATTTGCGATTGCGGACGCTTGCGTACGACGATTGGCTGCAGTACGCCGACTTCCTTGATGGATTCGGCTAGCTCGCGCAGGTCGTCTTCATCGAAAATGGTACGTGGCTGATGCAGATTGGGACCGACGTCGCTCAAACGCAGTTCAACCAGATATCCACCCTGCACGGGAAGCAGTTCCGGTTCGTCCTTCTTATGTTCGGTCGGCGTGGTTTCACGTGAAACACTCCCCTGCTGCTCGCCCTGTTCGGAAGCTGGCTGAGCGGTGGAGCCGAAGAACATGTCCGCGGGATGCGCGCTTTCGTTCAACGAAATCGCCGGCATGCTGGCACGACGATGCTGGTTTTTCTTGGTTGTTTCACGTGAAACAGCATGCTTCATCCCCTGCACGGCGTTCACCGATGCCTGTGCGGTAGCGGACGCGCTCTTGGATTCCACATGCCCATCAGTCTTGGAAGCCTTGACTTCTTTGGCGGCAGCGGCAGGCGCCGCATGCTCCTGATGCTGCGGCTCCCCCGGAAGAGAAGGAAACAGTGCGCCAAGACCTTTACCCAAACGCGACTTAGTTGCCATGATCAGTTCTCATTCCTTCTTGCATCGATTGCCTGCAGCACCGTATCGGAACGACGCGAAAGTTCCAGCGCGGCTTCGCAGTACGCGATCGCACCCATGCCCTTGGGGTCGTATGCGATCACGCTTTGGTTGAAGCTTGGCGCTTCGGAAATCTTCACCGTGCGCGGAATGGTGGTGTCGAGCACGATTGTCGGATAGTGCTTCTTCACTTCCCCATGCACTTCGCGGCTCAGCAGCGTGCGCTTGTCGTACATGGTGATGAGCATCGTGGAGACCAGCAGCGACGGATTGTAATGTTCCTGCACCAGTCCGATGGTGTTGATGAGCTGGCCCAAACCTTCCAAGGCGTAATACTCGGCCTGAATCGGAATCAGCATTTCGTGCACGGCGCACATGGCGTTGATCACCAGCAGACCCAGGCTCGGCGGGCAGTCGATGATCACGTAATCGTAATGCTCTTCGCTGGTGGCGAGGAACTCGTCCACCGCGTTCTTCAGCAGCGAGTTGCGATCCGCCATGTCGGCGACCTCAAGTTCGGCGCCACTCAAATCGATGGATGCGGGGACCACGTCGAGGTTGTCGAAATCAGGGCACGTGCACTTGACTTCCGCGATGCGCTTGCGTCCTTCGATGACGTCATACACCGAAGGCTGACCGGAGGCGTGCGGGGCACCCAATGCCGTGGAGGCGTTGCCCTGCGGATCCATATCAATAAGCAGGACCTTGCATCCGAAACGGGCCAAGGCCGCGGACAGGTTCACCGCGGATGTGGTTTTGCCGACGCCACCTTTCTGGTTGGCGACTGCGATCAGGCGCGTTTGGGCCGGCTTCGGGCAGACCGCATGCTCCAATGCCTTGTATCGCGTCGATTCATCAGCGATTTGCGCGCCTACGGGGGATGTCGAGCCTTCGAAGATTCGCTTGATGGTTTCCGTGGCGGATTCCATCGACGTCAAATTGTCTGGTTCTTCAGGTCCAGTCATGAACTAGCCTTCCTATACATATTCAACAATCAAGTTTCATCATTTGGGTGGACAGATTTTCACCTGTTCACGGCCATATGCACCATTGTGAACAACGGTGGATAGTTGGTGGATAACTCATCCGACCACCCAAAAGTTATCCACAGAACAATCGTTGCAATTCCAAGCTTCTTCAAGATGCTTCGTAACACATTTCCGCGATTGTGGATACTGTGGATAACTCACGCGATTTTGTGGATAACTTATCGCTTGTCCACCATCAGCACATGCGTCGGTTCCAGACCCGGACCGACCTCGGCCTCCACCACGCGGGGATGGATACCGCCGTTTTTGGAGATCTCTTTGGTGGCCTTGACGATTTCCTCCTGCGCGGATCGTCCTTTCAGGGCAACCAGCCGTCCGCCTTTGTCCAGCAACGGCAGCGTCCATCCGGATAGTTTGGCCATCGGCGCGACCGCACGGCAGGTCACCACGGCAAACGGATGCTTGACCGGGATGGGATTCCCGTCAAGATCGACGGCATCCTCTCCCCTGCCCTTCCGGCCACCGTTCGAACCACGGACGGCTTCGATTACGGCGTTGGCTCGGGAGCGCACTATCGAGACATTGTCCAATCCCATTTCGTCAACGCACTCATGAAGCCATTCGATTCGCCGCTCCATCGGTTAAATCAGCGTGAAGTCATGATCCGGCAAACACGCGGCAGCCACCAATCCAGGAAAACCACCACCACTGCCGACGTCGGCAACTGTTTTGAAGCGAATACCATTCGTCGCATTCCGAACGTACGGCACAATCGCAGCGGAATTCAGAATATGCCGTTCCCAAATAATACCGACATCGCGTGGCCCTATCAGCCCGCGCGGCTCTCCTTCCGCAGCAAGTTTCACGTGAAACACCTTCAACTTGCCCAATGCATCGCCAAGCACTTCCTCAAGAATCGGCGACCCATCCAATTCGTCATTCACATCACTCATGCACACCATCCTAATCTACAGGCATCAAAAAAGCGCCGCGAGAAACTCGCGACGCTTCATGTTTCACGTGAAACTATTTCAGGCTTCGTCGATCTCGTCGGCGTCATCGACTGCGGAAGCCTTGACGTACACCGTGACGTAACGATGCGGTTCTTCGCCATGGGACCGAGACTTCATGCCTTCCTCGCGCACCACATCATGGATGATCTTGCGTTCGAAGGAGTTCATCGGCTTCAGGTCCACCGGCTCGCCAGTCTCGCGCGCCTCGTCGATGGCATCCAGCGCAAGGTCGTGCAGGCGCTGGCGCTTGCGCTTCAGATAGCCGTCCACGTCCACGATGAGGTGGGACCGCTCGCCGGTCTTCTGCTGTACGGCGAGTCGGGTGAGCTGCTGCAGGGCGTCCACGACTTCGCCGTTGCGTCCGATCAGATGTTTGATGTCGGTGTCGTCGTCGGCAACGATCTGCACGGTCGGACGGTTGTTGCGCACGCCCATTTCGATATCGCCCTCGTAGTCGACGATGTCAAGCAATCCTTCAAGGTAATCGGCAGCGATGTCAGCTTCGTCATTGAGCTGATCGATGGTTTTCTCAGCATCCTGCGCCATGGTGTTTTACTCCTTTGAGCGGGGTTCGTATTATTTCAAGTCTACTGAAAGTCTACTGATTGGGTTGTATCATATGGGCGATTCGCCCGATACAAAAGCGGTGTGTCCTGCGTTTCACGTGAAACACAGGACACACACTTGATGTTATTTCTTCTTCTTCTTTTTGCGGCTTGGCTGCTGACGCTGGAAGCCGTTCTTTTCCTTCGCCTCCGCGGCCTTCTTGGCTTTCTGCAGCTCCTCCTCTTCGAGGGACGGCAGACCGGCCTTGGCGCGGCGGGCGTTCTCGTGGGCGTGGTCGCGCTTTTCCTTCGCTTCGGCGGCCGGGGATCCCGGAGTCGGGAAGACGTGGATCTGCCAGACGGAACGCAGCAGGTTGCAGATGTTGTTGGTCAGCCAGTACACCAGCACTGCGAACGGCATGGCGACGCCGGAGAAGATGTACATGATCGGGAACATCCACAGCATCATCTTCTGCATCATTTCAGTCTGCTTGTTCGCAGCGCTCTGGGCCATGTTGCGCTTCATGCTGTTGTACTGCATGAGCCACAGGCAGAAGCACATCAACGCCACGAAGATGCCGATGATGATCTTGCCGTGGATGTCGGCGGTGGTGAAGTTCTCGGCCACGTTCACGCCGAACACGTTGGTGGAGGTGAACTGCTTGGCGGTGGCGATGTCGAAGGCGCCGAGGCCGGAACCGTTCCTGAACTTGCCACGGGCGATGTATGGAATGGCCGACAGGGTGTAGAACATGCACATGAACACAGGACCCTGCACGAACATAGGCAGCATCGACGTGCAGCCGCCCATCGGGTTCGCGTCGTTGTCCTGGTAGAGCTTCATCATCTCGCGTTGCAAAGCCTCTTTGCTGGCGGGATCGTTCTTGCCCTTGTACTTGTTTTGGATGCGCTGCATCTTGGGCTGCAAAACGGCCATCTGGGCCTGCATCTTGCGCATGCCCTTCATGGACTTGTAGAACAGCGGGAACACGCACGCCTGGACCACAATCACCAGGAACACGATGGACATGACCCACGAGAAACCGATCTCGTTCATGCCCAGCATCACCATGAATCGGTGGAATCCGGCCATAATCTGCGTCATGAGCCACTCGACGGGGTACAGGAGCTTGTACAGCCAGCCCCAGAAACCACTATCGAGGAGGAATTGATCTTGATTCATTACAGGCCATTCTCCTTATCGCCTATAGGTTCATCTACATCCAGAGGCGTGAGACGAGGCTCCTCATGTGCCTTCGACCACGAACATCTGTAAAACAAGGAATAGAGCTGTGGAACGTCGTCGATTCCTCCACGGTTCCACTGGTTGCAACGAAGAAGGCGTAATAACGCAAGAAGGCCACCTTTAAGGCAGCCAAATCGTTCAATCGCCTGAATCGCATAATTGGAGCAGCTGGGATAATACCGGCACCGAGGTGCGGTATGGGCGGAAATATGTTTCTGATACCAGCGGATGAGCCGCACCATCCAATTGCGATGATGCCCCTTGCTCATTGTCGGGAAGCGGTTTTACGTTTCACCGCTTCGAAACACGATGCCATCTGCTGCTCAAGCGACAGGAAATCGGCACGTGCGGCACTTGGCTTGGCACGCAACACGATATCGCAGGATTCAGGTAATAGTGATTCGTACTTTCGTGCAAGCACACGGAAACGCCTTTTCACGGCGTTGCGCGTGACCGCGTTGCCAACAGCTTTGGAAACGGCCAAGCCGACACGGCGGCCTTGCACCGTCGCTGTATCGCCCGTTACGACATCGTCGTGCATCAGATAATGCACGACGATGTCTTCTCGCGATACCCTACGACGGCGTTTGAGCACCGCAACAAAATCGCGATGGCTTTTCAGCCGTTCCACCGCTCTATGCCACTAAAAAATCAGGCAGCGAGGGACTTGCGGCCCTTGGCGCGGCGACGGTTGATCAGAGCGCGGCCTGCGCGGGTGCGCATGCGCTGACGGAAACCGTGCTTCATGTGGCGACGGCGGTTGTTCGGCTGGAATGTCCTCTTCATAATTAATGCTCCCGGTGTTTTTAGCCATGCCAAGGCACGGCTCCTCATGAGTCAAGCTCTACTAAACTACTCTGACCCCTGAACAGATTGTCGCGTCGTCCATTTTTCTTCACATTTTCATGGGGATTCCCCGCATAAAACAATCCACATAATCGTTGCGATTCCGCCGAATTCCCCACAAAAGTTATCCACAAACTACAACAATGTTATTCACATTTCAATCTTTTCAACACGCATGCCGGTGGATAACTCGGGGAAAAGAGAGTACAAATATACAGTTGCACATCAGTGGTACGTCTGTCGAGAAAGGATTATCCGTGGCTGATAACACGACAACAGATCCTCTCGAGCAGGCTCGTGGGGTGTGGTCCGACGCTTTGGCCCTGCTGCACCAGAATCCGTCGCTGTCCGTACGTGACAAAAGCTGGCTGGAGAACGTCTATCCCGAAGGCATGTGGGGTCCGACCATCATGCTGTGCGTGCCCAGTGAGGCGGCTCAGCAGGCTTTGCAGACCGAATTGAACAAGCCGTTGATGGAGGCGTTGCGCGAATCCGCCGAACAGGACATCTTCCCCGCCTTCAAAATCGTTGAAATGAAGCCGAAAACGGAGGAACAGCCGGAGGAAACCTATCCGCGCTTCTCCCCCGCGAAATCGCCGGCGAAGTCCCCTGCGAACGAGACGATGCAGGGCCAGTTGCCGATTCCCGCGACGATGCCGCCGGAACAGGACCATTTCCAGAGCGGCCAGAACAGGCCGCTGCTCGACCCCGAAACGCATTTGAACAAGAACGCCACCTTCGACACCTTCGTGCCCGGCGATTCCAACCGTTTCGCACGTACCGTGGCGCTGGCCGTGGCGGAGGGTTCCGGCCATGATTTCAATCCGTTGTGTATCTACGGAGGCTCCGGCCTGGGCAAAACCCATTTGCTGAACGCCATCGGCAACTATGCACTGGTCAAGGATCCCGGGCTGAAGGTTCGATACGTCACGTCTGAGGAATTCACGAACGAATTCATTGACGCGCTGCAAAACCCGAACCAAAGCCAGGGGCAGATTGCTGAATTCAACCGTCGATACCGACAGGTTGATGTGTTGCTTATTGACGATATCCAGTTCCTGAGCGGCAAGGACGCGACCCTTGAGCAGTTCTTCCACACGTTCAACACCCTGCATCAGGCCAACAAGCGCATCGTGATCGCCTCCGATGTGCCGCCGAAGGACCTGCAGGGCTTCAACGAACGTCTGATCTCCCGCTTCGAATCGGGCCTGACCGTGGACGTCAAACCGCCGGATCTGGAGACGCGAATCGCCATTCTGCGCATGATCGCCACCATGAACGGCTCCAATATTCCCAACGACGTGTTCAACCTGATCGCGGAACGGTTCACCGAGAACATCCGCGAGCTGGAAGGCGCGCTGAACCGTGTGACCGCCATGGCGTCGCTGAGCAACCAGCCGGTCACCAAAGCCCTTGCGGAGCAGACTTTGCAGGACTTCTTCACCACCGACGTGGAAATCAAGCCCGCGGACATCATCACGCAGGTGGCCAAGTACTTCTATTTGACGTTCGACGACATCGTCGGCCGTTCGCGTACCAAGAAGATCGCGCTGGCACGCCAGATCGCCATGTATCTGGTACGCGAGCTGACCAGCATGAGCCTCAACGACATCGGCCTGGTCTTCGGTGGCAAGGACCACACCACCGTGATGCACGCGTATACGCGCATCAACGACGAGATGCAGGAGAAGCAGGAGATCTACAACTACGTGACCGAGTTGACTCTGCAGCTCAAGCAGCGTTCCAACGACAAGTAACGGAAGCAACCACAACAAACGGCGTGTTTCCAACGGTTTTCCTTAGGCTGGTAAATTATTTACCAGCCTTTTTACTATCCGCGTGACACGCCCGGACATAATTTCTTGTACATCGAGTTTTCCACATACATATCCACATTTCGGGGAAAGGTCTGTGGAAAAGCCGTTGGAAACACGGAAAACGGCAGTGGATGGCTCGTGGATTATTCACAGTGAATTGTGGATAAGTTTTGCGCGGCCATGAGCCTGTGGATAACCCATGCTCTTATCCACATTCGACTCAGAAGTTATCCACAGATGTCGCCTCGTACTGAGACGTTGCTGCGCTTGGGCTGAACGAGCTTATCCACACTATCCACAGGGCTTATTATTACGAAAGTACGTTTTTCTTACTTTCATCGTCATTCTCGTAATGCGGGGAATTCCCCACGCTTTCGTCGTCGTTGCTCTTATCGCTAGAATGGCATGTGAATCGAACGAAACGAGGAATACCCCATGAAAGTCGAAGTCAATTCCCAAGCTCTTGCCGATGCCGTGGCATGGACCACACGTGTCATCGACGCACGTCCCGCAACCCCGATTCTGGCGGGCATCCGTCTGGAAGCCATTGACGGCACACTCCAGCTTTCCGCCTTCAACTACGCCATTTCCGCACGCCACCACATCGAAGCCGGCGTGGACGAGGCCGGTAGCGTTCTGGTGCTGGGCAAACTGCTTGCCGACATCACCAAGTCGCTGCCCGCTGCGAAAACCTATCTTTCCACTGATGGTTCCACGATGACCATCACGTCGGGCAAGTCGACCTTCACCATGCAGCTCATGCCGGAAAGCGAATATCCGGATCTGCCCGTGGTGCCGACGAAACTGGGCCAGGTGGACTCCCCCACCTTCGCTCAGGCCGTCAACCAGGCGTCCGTCGCGGTCTCCCGTGAGGAGAACCGTCCGGTGCTCACCGGCATCCGCGTCCAGTTCCAGGGCGACAAGGTCATCATGAGCTCCACCGACCGTTTCCGTCTGGCCCGTTCCAGCTTCACCTGGACGCCGGAGGATGCGACCATCAGCACCACCGCTTTGGTCCGTGGCTCGCTGCTGCGCGACATGGCGCGTTCGCTGGACGAGCATCAGAACGTCACCATCGATTTCGATGCGGACAACCCGTCCCTGCTGGGCTTCGAGAACGCCGGCCGCGTGTCCACCTCCCAGCTCATCGATGGCGAATTCCCGGCCGTTGACCGCCTGTATGCCGATGAATACCCGATTCATGCCGTCATCAACAAGCAGGCCCTCATCGACGCCATCAAGCGCGTTTCGCTGGTCGCCGAACGCAACGCCCCGATCCGTATGGTCTTCTCCGGCCAGGAGCTGACGCTGTCGGCCGGCACCGCCGACGAAGCACAGGCGAAGGAGATTCTCGACATCGACATGGACGGCGAGGACATCACCGTGGCGTTCAACCCCTCCTATCTGGTCGACGGCCTGAGCGCCATCAGCGAGCCGTTCGTGCGCATGAAGATGACCACCGCGGTCAAGCCCGTGGAATTCAACGGCCAGCAGGAAGCGGATTCCGACGAATCCATGGACTACCGTTACCTGCTCGTTCCGATGCGCTTCAACAACTGATTTCGTTCCACCTGTGGCCCGGACGGCAAGTTCCCGTCCGGGCCACCATGCCATCACCTTCAAGGAATTCCGGTTTTCATGCATATCTCCCGTCTCGCGCTCGACCATTACCGGTCATGGGACCATTGCGTGCTTGATTTCGAACCGGGAATCAACATTCTCCAAGGCTCGAACGGCCTAGGGAAAACCAATATCGTGGAAGCCGTGGAAGTGCTGTCCACCGGCTCCAGCCACCGCACCTCGTCATCGCTGCCGCTGGTCGAAAAAGGCCACCCTTCCGCCACTGTCCGGGCCAACGTCGAAGATGCGGGCGAACAGCGCACATATGAGATCACCATCGCCGCGCGAGGCGCCAACAGGGCGCGCGTGGACGGCGGAAAATCGCAATATATGAGGGATATCGTGGGTTTGGTCCCCTCCGTGTCCTTTACCCCCGAAGACCAGCGGTTGGTGTCTGGCGATCCGGCCACCCGAAGGAACTTCCTCAACCAGGCGGCTTCGCTGCTGTTGCCCCGTTATGCGCAGTCGTTGCAACAGTTCACGCACGTTGCCAAACAGCGTGCCGCATTGCTCAAACAGCTGTCCGACGGCTCCGGCATCGACCCCGAATACGGGCGTCAGGCCGTGCTGAGCGGTCTGGAAGTGTGGACCGGCCAATTCATCGCCCTCGGCGTGCAATTGACCAAGGACCGGAACGATGTGATCGGACTGCTGCGCGAGCCGTTCACCCGCATCTATGCTTCGCTGGCGGGCGAAGAGGAACAGGCCGACCTGGTGTATGAGCCGTCCTTCGACGAGGTGCTTCTGTTCGACGAGCCGGCCGCGGAAATCAGCCGTCATTTCCAACGCATCTACCCCGGCGAAGTGGCCCGTGGGCAGAATCTGATCGGACCGCAGCGCGATGATCTGACATTGCGGCTCAACGACATGCCAGCCCGCGAATTCGCTTCGAACGGCGAGATGTGGACAATGGCGTTGGCCTTGAAAATGGCGCTGTACGAAGTGGTTTCGGCGCAGCGCGACGTCAAGCCGATCGTGATCCTCGACGATGTGTTCGCCCAGCTCGACGAGTCCCGTCGCGGGCAGATCCTCGACTTCGCGCGACGGCAGGACCAGGTGCTGATCACCGTTGCCGCGGCAAGCGATATTCCGCAAGGCAAGGCGCATGTCATCGACGTTGCCGCGCTGCGTGCGCAATCGCAGGAGACGGACGGTGATATCGCGGCGATGGCGGCCATGCTTGCCGCCGGACGTGGCGCGCAATCGCAAGGAATCGAGGCCGAATCCTAATGCCGAAACCACCAATCTGCGAACTGCTGAACCTCGACCAACGCAAACTGCCGGCCGAAGTGTTCGACCGCATCAGCGACCGTGCCGGGCGGCTCAAGGAACGCGAGGAACGCGCGCGCAAGGCGTGGGAAAGCTTCGGCGAACCCGGACGCGATCCGGAAACCGTCGGCAGCCTGTTCAATCTGCTGGCATCGAACGGCGCATGGATACCCCACCTCAAAATGGCGCAGATGCGCGACCATTGGGACCAGGTGGTGGGCGTGGAGAACGCGAAGCACTCCTACCCCGCCAGCCTGCGAGACGGCGTGCTGACGATACGTTGCGACAGCCCGGCCTGGACCACCACCCTGTCGTATATGACGCCGTTGCTGACGGACACCATCCGCAGGAAACTCGAAGGTCTGACCATCAATGAGGTGAGGGTCACCGGCCCGCAGAGCCAAGGGTTCAGCCGTGGGCGTATCTCAAGGAAGATTCGCTACTGAGGGCTATTGCGAAGTCGACTTACAATCGACCTCTCTGACAGGAGAGATCGATTGTGGCGCGCGTGAAACAGGCCGTTGCGACGGGGTTTACGGAGGTTTTCCGGCTCGTCGGACGCGTTCGGAACCATGCCGAAGCCGTTGGAAACCGTTGAATTCCAAGGACAAATGTCTATAGCGCGCTGTCCCCCTCCATGAGTAGAATATCCAGCAGTGTATGTAAACGCCTAGAAGGGGCCTTTATTTGCGTTCTAGGTGGTATCACCTGCGGAAATGACCCTTGATGGCGGGAAAAATGCAGGAAGGAATCTCTGTGGCAGACCTTGATGCGGATTCGCTGAACGAATCAGCTGAAAACACGCAGGAAGATCAGATTCAGGATCAGATCCAGAACGACCAGCTCGAAGATGCGCAACTTGACGATTCGCTGTCTCCGGAACACTACGACGCGTCCGATCTGAGGGTGCTGGAAGGCCTTGAGGCGGTGCGTATCCGCCCGGGCATGTATATCGGCTCCACCGGCCCTCGCGGCCTGCACCATCTGGTGTATGAGATCGTCGACAACTCCGTCGACGAGGCGCTTGCCGGCTACGCGTCGCACATCGAAGTGACGATTCTGCCGGACGGCGGCGTGCGCGTGGTGGACGACGGCCGAGGCATCCCGGTCGACGAAGTGCCGGGCGAAGGCATCTCCGGCGTCGAAACCGTGATGACCAAGCTGCACGCTGGCGGCAAGTTCGGTGGCGGCGGCTACGCGGTTTCCGGCGGCCTGCACGGCGTGGGCATCTCCGTGGTGAACGCGCTGTCCACCCGCGTGGACATCGAAGTGCGCCGTCAGGGCTTCCACTGGACCCAGACCTACATCGACCAGAAGCCGACCGCGCGTCTGCTCAAGGGCAAGCCGATGGAGGAAGGCGAATCCACCGGCACTTCCGTGACCTTCTGGGCCGACGGCAAGATCTTCGAAACCACCACCTACGATTTCGAGATACTGCGCAACCGCTTCCAGCAGATGGCGTTCCTGAACAAGGGCCTGAAGATCTCCCTGACCGACCTGCGCGAGCCCGACCAGGCCGGCGACGAGGTTTCCGGCGAGGAATCCGAAACCGAAGACAAGTTCCAGACCGTCACCTACCAGTACAACGACGGCATCAAGGACTACGTCGACTACCTGGTGAAGTCCCGCAAGGCCACCCCGGTCGAACCGGACGTCATCGACTTCGAGGCCGAGGACCTGAAGATCGGCATCTCCGCGGAAATCGCCATGCAGTGGACCACCGCGTATTCCGAAGCCGTGCACACCTTCGCCAACACCATCTCCACCACCGAAGGCGGCACCCATGAGGAAGGCTTCCGCGCCGCGCTGACCTCGCTGGTCAACCGTTACGCCCGCGAGAAGAACATCCTCAAGGACAAGGACGAGAACCTGTCCGGCGACGACGTGCGCGAAGGCCTGACCGCCGTCGTGTCCGTCAAGCTCACCAACCCGCAGTTCGAAGGCCAGACCAAGACCAAGCTCGGCAACTCCGAAGCGAAGACCTTCGTGCAGCGCGTCATGACCGACAAGCTCGGCGACTGGTTCGACGCCCACCCGAACGAGGCCAAGAACATCATCCAGAAGGCCATCGAGGCCTCCCGTGCGCGCCTGGCCGCCAAGAAGGCACGTGAGAACACCCGCCGCAAGTCGATCTTCGAATCGGCCGGCATGCCGGACAAGCTCAAGGACTGCCAGTCCAACAACCCCGAAGAATGCGAGCTGTTCATCGTGGAGGGTGATTCCGCAGGCGGCTCCGCCATCCAGGGACGCAACCCGATCACGCAGGCCATCCTGCCTCTGCGAGGCAAGATCCTCAACACCGAGCGCGCAAGCCTGGACCGCATGATGAAGTCGGACACCATCGAATCGCTGATCACCGCCGTCGGCGGCGGCTACGGCGAGGACTTCGACCTCAACAAGGTGCGCTACCACAAGGTCATCATCATGGCCGATGCAGATGTGGACGGCGCGCATATCGCAACCCTGAACCTGACGCTGTTCTTCCGCTACATGCGTCCGATGATCACCGCCGGCTACGTGTACGTGGCCATGCCGCCGCTGTACCGCCTCAAGTGGACCAAGGGCCCGCACGACTTCGTGTACACCGACGCCGAACGCGACCGCGTGCTCGCCGAAGGCAAGGCCGCCGGCCGCCAGCTGCCGAAGGGCGAAGGCATCCAGCGCTACAAGGGTCTGGGCGAGATGAGCTACCAGGAACTGTGGGAGACCACCATGGATCCTGACCATCGCATTCTGAAGCAGGTGCAGATCGAAGACGCGGCCGCGGCCGACGAGACCTTCTCCATGCTCATGGGCGACGAAGTCGAACCACGTCGTCTGTTCATCCAGCGCAACGCACGCAACGTCAGCTGGATCGACGCGTAAACGCGTAGGGTTTCGCAGGACTTCAAAGCAAGGATTAGAAATTGGCAGACGAAAACAACAGCAACGAAGACGGCCAGTTCGTGCCTGACGGCTCCATGGAACCGTTGAGCCCGCAGGAGGCCGACAACACCGATTATGGCCTGATGGTCGGCGAACGCGTCCAGAAGAAGGATCTGCAGCAGGAAATGCGCGAATCCTATCTGGCGTACGCCATGTCCGTCATCGTCGATCGTGCCCTTCCGGACGTGCGAGACGGCATGAAGCCGGTGCACCGCCGCGTGATCTACGCGATGTACGACGGCGGCTACCGCCCCGACCGCGGCTACTCCAAGTGCGCACGCGTCGTCGGCGAAGTCATGGGCAAGTACCATCCGCACGGCGATTCCGCCATCTACGACACGTTGGTGCGTATGGCGCAGTCGTGGTCGATGCGATACACGCTCGTCGACGGCCAGGGCAACTTCGGCTCCCCCGGCGACGACCCGGCAGCCGCAATGCGTTACACGGAATGCCGTATGGCGCCGCTCGCCATGGAAATGGTGCGTGACATCGACAAGGACACCGTCGATTTCCTGCCGAACTACGATGGCAAGACGCAGGAGCCGACCGTGCTGCCGGCCCGCTTCCCGAACCTGCTGTGCAACGGCTCGTCCGGCATCGCCGTCGGCATGGCGACCAACATTCCTCCGCACAACATGCGCGAGGTGGCAGAAGGCGTGCATTGGGCGCTCGACCATCCGGACGCGAGCCGTGAGGAACTGCTCGACAACCTGATCCGCATCATCAAGGGACCGGACTTCCCTACCGGCGCCACGATTCTCGGCCATAAGGGCATCGAACAGGCGTACCGTACCGGCCGTGGCCTCATCACCATGCGAGCCGTGGTGAACACCGAGGAGATCAAGGGCCGCATGTGCCTCGTGATCACCGAACTGCCGTACCAGGTCAACCCGGATCGTCTGGTCGTGTCCATCCGCGAAGCGGTGCGCGACGGCAAGATCCAAGGCATCGCCGACATGCGCGACGAAACCTCCGGCCGTACTGGCCAGCGCCTCGTGCTCGTGCTCAAGCGCGACGCCGTGCCGAAGGTCGTGCTCAACAACCTGTACAAGCATTCCCAGCTGCAGCAGACCTTCGGCGCGAACATGCTGGCACTGGTCGACGGTGTGCCGCGCACGCTGTCCCTGGATGCGTTCATCCGTCATTGGGTAAACCACCAGCTCGAAGTCATCGCACGCCGTACCGCCTACCTCAAGCGCGAGGCCGAGGAACGCGACCACATCCTGCAGGGCTATCTGAAGGCCCTTGACATGATCGATGAGGTCATCGCCCTCATCCGTGCCTCCGAGTCCGCGGAGACCGCCCGCACGGGCCTTATGGACCTGCTTGACGTGGACGAGGTGCAGGCCGACGCCATCCTCGCCATGCAGCTGCGCCGACTGGCCGCCCTGGAACGTCAGAAGATCCTCGACGAGCACAACGAGCTCATGCGCAAGATCGCCGACTACAACGACATCCTCGCCAAGCCGGAACGCCAGCGCAAGATCGTCGGCGACGAGCTGGACGAAATCGTCGCCAAGTATGGCGACGAACGCCGTACCAAGATTCTGCCGTACTCCGGCGAGATGAACGTCGAAGACCTGATCGCCGAAGAAAACGTGGTCGTCACCGTGACCCACTCCGGTTTCATCAAGCGCACCAAGGCCGACGAATACCGCGCGCAGCACCGCGGCGGCAAGGGCATCAAGGGCGCCAAGCTGCGCGAGGACGACGTGGTGGACCACTTCTTCCTGACCAGCACGCACAACTGGCTGCTGTTCTTCACCAACAAGGGCCGCGTGTACCGTCTGAAGGCATACGAGCTGCCGGAAGGCTCCCGCGATTCCAAGGGACAGCACGTGGCGAACCTGCTGCAGTTCGGCCCGGACGAGACGATCCAGACCGTGCTGTCGATTCCGAACTACGACGTGGCCAAGTACTTGGTGCTCGCCACCCGTTCCGGCAAGGTCAAGAAGACCGCGCTCGCCGAATACGACTCCCCGCGTCAGGGTGGTCTGATCGCGGTACGACTCATGACCGACGAGAACGGCGAGAACGCCGACGAGCTGATCGGTGCCGCGCTGTGCAACGCGGATGACGACATCATCCTCGTCTCCAAGCAGGGCATGAGCCTGAAGTTCGAAGCCAACGACGAGCAGCTGCGCCCGATGGGCCGCCAGACCGCCGGTGTGCAGGGCATGAAGTTCCGCGACGGCGACGAGCTTTTGGCCATGGATGTGGTGCAGGGCGATTCCGACAGGGATCTGCTCGTGGTCACCAACGAGGGCTTCGCCAAGCGCACCGCCATCAGCGAATACCGTCTGCAGGGCCGTAACGGCTACGGCGTCAAGGCCGTGCAGCTCGCCGAAGGCCGTGGCTCCCTGGTGGGTGCCGTGATCGTGGAGGAATCCGACCAGATCATGGCCATCATGAAGTCCGGCAAGGTCATCCGCTCCAACGTCGCCGAAGTCAAGCGCACCGGACGTACCACCCAGGGTGTGACGCTCGCCAAGCCTGACAAGAACGACGAAATCATCTCCATAGCACGTAACGAGGAGACCGACGAGGATGACGCCGAGCAGGCCGCCGCGGAAAACGGAGCAGTCCAGAACGACGCAGCCGCGCAATCGCAAGCCGAAACCACTACTGAAAACTCCGCTGAAACCGGTACGGAAGCCACTTCCGATGCCGGCGATGGCGAGAATGTAGAGGCCTGAGACACAGGCGGGGAATCGTCTGCGAAAACTGGTAGCCTCGGCTAGAAGTAGGCAAGATTCTGCAAGGAGCAACGATGAGCGAGAACAATGAAAGCCATCAGGCGCAGGCAGGGGCGCAGGCCCCACGCGTGGCCCGTTCCGCATCCAGCCAGCCGTTGAGCGGTACGGAACAGTCTCAGGCGCATGAGAACATGGCCGCCGCGTCCGGCGGTGTGAAGGTTCGTGAAAAAGCGCGTCGTGGCGCGCCTCGCGCCCGCCGCATGAGCCTGTCCCTGACCCGCATCGACGCATGGTCCGCGGCCAAGGTGGCGTTCATGCTTTCCATCGCGGGAGGCATCATCCAGATCGTCGCGGTGACGCTGCTGTGGCTGCTGCTGAACGTGGTCGGCGTGTTCGATCAGGTGACGCAGATCGTGTCCTCCACCGGTCTTGACGCCGGCGGATTCGACCTTGCCAACGTGCTTTCGCTGAGCACCGTGCTAAGCGCGGTCACCATCTTCTCCATCATCGAAGTGGTGCTGTTCACCGTGCTGGTGGTGATTCTCACGCTGCTGTACAACGTGGTGAGCACGCTGGTCGGCGGCATCCACGTGACGCTCGGCGACGACTGATCGATTCGTCATACGGCGTTCGTACGGCGCTTGCGCAACGTAAGCCGTTCGTGCAACATAAGAAGACGGCGCTTCCCTACTTCGGGAGGCGCCGTCTTTTCTTATGTAATCGCGATTATGCGGTCGCTTTTATGCAATCGTCATACTGCGTTGCGCGTTATGCCGTAACGCATATGAAAACGGTCCGTGCGAACGAATCGCACGGACCGTTGAAACGGATTGTGAAAGACGATCAGAGCACGCCCTGGGCGACCATGGCGTTGGCGACCTTGACGAAGCCGGCGGCGTTGGCGCCGAGCATCAGATCGCCCTCATGGCCGTACTCCTTGGCGGCGGCCAGGGAATTGGCGACGATGTTCTCCATGATGGACTTGAGCTTGTTGTCCACCTCTTCGAACGTCCAGGAAAGACGGTAGGAGTTCTGGCTCATCTCAAGGCCGGACACAGCCACGCCACCCGCGTTGGCGGCCTTAGCCGGGCCGTACAGCAGGCCGTTGTCCTGATAGACGGCGATTGCCTCCGGGGTGGACGGCATGTTGGCGCCTTCGCACACGACCTTGCAGCCGTTGGCGACGAGCGCCTGGGCGTCCTCGAGCAGCAGCGTGTTCTCGCGAGCGCAGGGCAGCGCGATGTCGCAGGGAAGCTGCCACACGCCACGGCCGTCGCCCTCGTGCCACGTGGCATTGGGCTTCTCGTCGACGTACATAGCGAGCGTGACGCCCTTGTCGTGGCCAGAGCGCTTCTTGTTATAGACATGCTCGAGCACGGTGTAGTCGATGCCGTCGGGGTCCTCGACCCAGCCGTGGGTGTCGGAGCAGGCCAGCACCTTGCCGCCGAGCTGGGCGACCTTCTGGACCGCGTAGATGGCGACGTTACCGGAGCCGTGAACGACGACGTTCTTGCCCTCGAAGGACTCGCCGCGGCTCTTGAGGTACTCGTCCACAAAGTAGACCAGACCGTAGCCGGTGGCCTCGGTACGGGCGAGCGAGCCGCCAAAGGAGAGGCCCTTGCCGGTCAGGACGCCGGTCCACTCGTTGCGGATGCGCTTGTACTGGCCGAACAGGTAGCCGATCTCACGGGCGCCGACGTTGATGTCGCCGGCCGGAACGTCGGTGAACTGGCCGATGTGACGGCACAGCTCGGTCATGAACGCCTGGCAGAAACGCATGACTTCGGCATCGGACTTGCCCTTCGGATCGAAGTCGGAGCCGCCCTTGCCGCCGCCCATCGGCAGCGTGGTCAGGGAGTTCTTGAGAATCTGCTCGAAGCCAAGGAACTTGATGACGCCCTCGTTCACGCTCGGGTGGAAACGCAGACCGCCCTTGTACGGGCCGATCGCGGAGTTGAACTGGATGCGGTAACCGCGGTTGACCTGCACCTTGCCCTCATCGTCCGTCCAGGCGACGCGGAACTTCACCACGCGCTCCGGCTCGACGAGGCGCTCGAGCACGCCCGCCTTCTCATATTCCGGGTGCTTCTCAACAACCGGCTCGAGGCTTTCGAAGACCTCGCGAACGGCCTGCAGGAACTCCGGCTGGTCGCCATCGCGCTTCTCGACCTGCGCGTACACGCGCTTGACGTACTCATCAGTGAGCATATTTTTCCCCTTCGGGATAGTTGGGTTATCAATACGGCGGTTTCATTCTATGTGCTTGATTGTGAGACGCACAAGATATTGCTCAAGATTTGGCTGGAGCGTGCGGATATAGGATGGATTCGGGCATGCAAGAGAGACACGTCCAAAGAGAGACTTGTCCATTGACGCGATTCACGGAATCGCGAATGCAGAACAGGAGCAAAAATGTTCGAAGGATTCAAGAAATTCATCGCACGCGGCAACATGATCGACATGGCCGTCGGTGTCGTCATGGGCGGTGCCGTCACCACCGTGGTCAACGCGATCGTCAACAGCGTCATCAATCCGTTCATCGCCATGATCTTCGGCAAGCCGAACATGGATGGTCTGCTGGCGATCACATTCAACGGCGCGACCGTTTCGTTCGGCGCAGTGCTGGGCGCTATTCTGAATTTCCTCATCATCGCCGTCGCCGTCTATTTCTGCATTCTGGTGCCGATCAACAAATTCCGCGACATGACCGAGGCGCTGCTTGCCAAGACCAAGCTTGCCGAGCAGAAGGAAGCCGAGGAAAAGGCCGCTGAAGAGCCGTCTGCCGAAGAGCAGACCGTCCAGCTGCTGCAGCAGATTCGTGACGAGCTGGCCAAGCAGAACGCGGCCCGCAATTAGTTGCGATTCGTGGTGCCACTCCCCTATTGATTTGATGATTCCGGCCGCTTGCGGGTATGCAGGCGGCCGTTTTATTTGGTTTGCGGGCGATCGCGTCCGTTGGATGGTCGACAAGAGGCTGAATACGAAAAAGGCTTCCGATTACTCGGAAGCCTTCAATTCTGTGGAGCTAAGGGGATTCGAACCCCTGACCCTCTCCATGCCATGGAGATGCGCTA
>OHZM01000163.1_pt1 | contig 24590 bp, 21 predicted proteins | sample 1580481 | NCBI WGS metagenome assembly OHZM01 (sample SAMEA3882506, study PRJEB24775) | human gut metagenome | biome: human-associated habitat; feature: intestine environment; material: feces | place: Netherlands | collected 2009/2010 | reverse complement strand
AAGCGGGCTGGATGAAGCCGCCGCCAACGCGCTGACCGCTATTTTAAGTCTGCACGGCCCCTTTGGCACCACGCTGGCCGCCGCCCGCAGCCAGTGCCAGTGCGAAGCCCAGCAGGACGCCCTGCTGGAACTGCAGAGCCTGCAGAATGAACTGGGCGATGCCGGACGCGGCATGCAGCTGGATCTGAGCCTTGCCGGTGATATGGAATATTACAACGGCCTGGTGTTCAGCGGTTATGTGGCCGGGGTGCCCCGTGCCGTACTGAAAGGCGGCCGGTATGACCTGCTGGCTCAGCGCTTTACCCCCGGTGCCTGCGCCCTGGGCTTTGCCCTTTACCTGGACGAGCTGGAGCGCCTGAGCGCTCCCCTGCCGCCGGTGCAGCCCTCCACGCCGCCGCACAGCTGATTGCCACCGGCACCAGCCGCTCGGCACTGGCCATCTTCAGCGGACGGCAGGCATTTAATCTATAAAGAAAAGAGAGTTCCAAATGACCAAAGATATGACGACCGGCCCAATCACACCGCTGCTGGTCAATTTCACCATTCCCCTCGTGCTGGGCAACCTGTTCCAGCTGACCTATAACGCCGTGGACAGCATCATTGTCGGCAAATTCGTGGGCGAGGATGCCCTTGCCGCCGTGGGCACCTCCAACCCGCTGATGACGCTGGCGATTTTGTTCATCAACGGTGTCTGCCTGGGTGCAGGCATCCTTGTCAGCCTGGCGTTCGGCGCAGGCGACACCGAGCTGGTGGAGCGTCAGGTCTCCACCACCGCCATTGCAGGCTCCGTCTTTTCCCTGGTGTTCTCGCTGACCTGTGTGATCCTGGCAAATCCGCTGCTCCGTCTGCTGCAGGTGCCGGAAGAGATCCTTCCCATCGCTGTGAACTACCTGCGCATCGTGTTCGGCGGGCTGCTGTTCACCTTCTTTTATAATTTCCTCGCCGCTACCATGCGCGCGCTGGGCGACAGCAAAAGCGCGCTGTACTTCCTGATGATCAGTTCGGTGCTGAACATCGGCGGTGACCTGTTCTTTGTTGAGGTGCTGGATTGGGGCTCCGAGGGCTGTGCCCTTTCCACCGTGCTGAGCGAAGCGCTCTGCTGCGTGTTCTGCCTGATCTATATCCGCTGGAAGGTCCCTGTGTTGCAGCTGGGCAGGCGCTGGTTCATTTTTGACTCCTCGCTGCTGAAAAAGACCATCAGCTACGGCTGGACCAGCGCCATGCAGCAGGCCACCGTTCAGCTGGGCAAGATTGCCATTCAGGCCATCGTGAACACCATGGGTGTCAACGCCATGGCAGCCTTTGCCGCCGCAGGCCGTATCGATGACTTTGCCTATGTGCCCCAGCAGAACATCGGCCACGCTACCACCACCCTGATGGCCCAGAACCGCGGTGCAGGCAAAAAAGAGCGTGTCCGCGCCAGCTTCTTCTGCGGCCTGAAGCTGGAGTTCCTCTACGCCATTTTTATCACCGCTGTCTGCTTCTTCTTTGCCGAGCCCATCATCCGGCTCTTCGTCACCGATGCCGCCGTGGTGCATCTGGGAGTGCGCTTTTTGAAGCTGGTCTCCCTGTTCTATCTGATGCCATCGCTGACCAACGGCATCCAGGGCGGCTTCCGCGGCCTGGGCGACCTTAAGATCACCCTGAACAGCAGCACGCTCAACATGGCAGGCCGTGTGGCGGCCGCTGCCGTCTTTGTGCTGCTGATGAAGATGGATATCGAGGCCCTGCCGTACAGCTATGTTGTGGGTTGGATCCTCATGCTGGTCTATGAAGCCCCCATGATGGTGAAGTATCTGCGGAAGGGCGAGCTGTAAGCCTGACACCGCCCCGGGCAGCCCCGTGCTCTCACTCTGCCCGCTCGATCTCCCGGTACAGCCAGTCCAGTGCATCAGAGATGCCGCCCAGCTGATCGATGAGCTTCTCCTTTACGGCCTTTTTGCCGTCCAGCATGGTGCCCACGTCCATCACCAGCTCACCGGTGCGGAGCATCAGCTCCGAGTAGCGCGCTGCCGTAATGCCGCTGTGGCCCGCCACAAAGCCGGTGATGCGCTCCTGCATCTGCTCGAACCACCGCATGGTCTGGGGCACGCCCAAAATCATGCCGGAGTGGCGGACCGGGTGCACCGTCATGGTCGCCGTGGGCACGATAAAGCTGCGCCGGGCGCTGACTGCCAGCGGGATGCCGATGGAGTGGCCCCCGCCCAGCACGACCGTGGCACTGGGCTTTGAGATGCTGGCAATGAGTTCTGCCAGCGCCAGCCCGGCCTCCACGTCCCCGCCCACGGTATTGATGAGCACCAGCAGGCCCTCCACAGCGGGGTCCTCCTGCACTGCCACCAGCTGCGGGATCACATGCTCATACTTGGTGGTCTTCTGGCCCTGCGGGGCCTCCACATGGCCCTCGATCTGGCCGATCACGGTCAGGCAGTGGATGGCATGGGGGCCGCGGGTGCGCCACACCGTGCCCAGATCCTCCAGCTGCTCTTTCTCCAGCCGCTGCTGTTCGGTGGTTTCCTTTTCATATTCCGGCATGTTGGCTCCTCCTCAGGGTGTTTTTTTCAGTGTTCCCGGGGATCGAAGCAATATGCGGCGGCTAAGATTTCTTTACTTTGAAAAAAATTGGCCCAGAGGATTTGACATTCTGTCTCATTGCAGTATACTTTATACTAAGAATAAGATTGACAAGTATATATCATTATTGTTCAGAAACTGTATTAATCGCCGGTGCACCTTGCAGGGCGCAAAGAGACCGGCATTCCCTTTGGATGAAAGGAGAACCATTTCCATGAACAATCCCGGCAAAGCTTCCCTTCCGGTGATCAAGCGCCTGCCCAAGTACTACCGCTACCTGCGGACGCTGAAGAACGACGGCATCACCAGCATCTCCTCCCGCGAGCTGGCCGCCCAGATGGGCACCACGGCCTCTCAGGTGCGGCAGGATTTCAACTGCATCGGCGACGTGAACGGCCGCCAGGGCATCGGCTACTCGGTGGAGAACCTGCTTTCCATCCTGGAGCATCTGCTGTTCGGCAACGGTGACCTGCTGCCCACCATCCTCATCGGCTGCGGCCGGTTGGGCAAGGCAGTCAGCCGCTTCATCACCACCGACACCAACGGCTACAAGCTGATCGCCGCCTTTGACAATTCCCCCAGCGAGGTGGGCAAAGAGATCAACGGCATCCAGATCTTACACGTTGACGAGCTGGAGGCCTTCTGCGCGGAGCATAAGCCTGAGGTGGCTGTGTTCTGTGTGCCCCGCAGCGGTGCGGAGGAGCTCAGCGGCCGGCTGGTCGAGCTGGGCATCAAAGGCTTCTGGAACTTCTCCCACTATGACCTGTCGGTGCCCTACCCCGAAGTGGTGGTGGAGAACGTCCACCTGGGCGACAGCCTGATGAGCTTGGGTTACCGCCTGCGCAATCAGGACTGATCTATCATCTATTCATAACATATCACAGAAAACAGGCAGCCCTCTCCCCCCCGAACGAGCAGAGAGGGTTGCCTTTTTATGAGGAGAGCAACTATGGCGAAGCTATACTTCCGATACGGTGCCATGAACAGCGGCAAAAGCACCGCGCTGATGCAGGTGGCCCACAACTACGAAGAGCAGGGGATGCGGGTGCTGATCCTGAAGCCCCAGGTGGACACCAAGGGCGGCGGCGAGCTGGTCAGCCGCCTGGGCGTGCGCCGCAGGGCCGACCTGCTCATCCCGCCCGAGGTGGATGTGTTCGAGGCCGTGCGCGCCGCTTCTGCCGGGGAGCAGCCGCTGGCCTGTGTTCTCTGCGACGAGAGCCAGTTCTTTACCCCGGCACAGGCCGAGCAGCTGTTCATGGTCACGGTAGACCTGAACATCCCGGTCATCTGCTACGGCCTGCGGTCAGACTTCTCCCTCAAGGGCTTCCCCGGCTCCACCCGTCTGCTGGAGCTGGCCCACACCATTGAGGAGATGAAGACCATCTGCACCTGCGGGCGCAAGGCCACCTGCAACTGCCGCAGGGTCAATGGGGAGTTCGTCTTTGAGGGCGAGCAGGTCGCCATCGATCTGGAAAACGATGTGCAGTACGTCAGCATGTGCCCCCAGTGCTATTTCAAGGCACGGCGGGCGTTTTACGCCAAACGGAACGCACAGTAAGTGTCGATCTCCGGCAGGCACAGGAGCCGCCTTTCCTGCATGAGAGCCCAGATCTCCCAAACGATTTTTACAGTTTTCAGAGCGCTGCCCAGCCGGGCGGCGCTCTTTTTTGCTCGTCCCCTTTTGAGGCGATATATCAGTTGTATCCCACTGCGAACGTTTTTTGCGCAATTGATATATCAGTTTATAAAATAGTGATATCGTCACTGTTTTCACACATTGTATACAACATCATGCCGTCAATTTCGCAACAGCAAAAAACGAACCGCCATGGTGACAGATGCCATGGCGGTTCGCTTTTACACTTTTTTCTTCGAGCACCCATCGTCCGGGTGCACATTCAGTATACCCGGACAGGTGCCCCCTGTAAAAGGTATCTTTTGTATTGCTGTGATATGTTTTTTGTATGACTCACACTTCCGTGTGGGAGGCCGCGCTGCTGTCCTCATTTTCCCCATCGAGGTCAGGGCCGGTGCCCTCGTCCAGATCAAGGCGCAGGCGGTCGCTTTCCGCATCATTCAGGCCCCGCTCCTGCCGGGCATCGTATTCGATCCAGAACTCCCCCCGGTGCAGGGCAAAATCAAAGGCTGCCATCAGGCAGGCCCCGCCAAAGGCGCTGACCATCAGCACGATGCAGAGGAGCACCGAGAGGAAATCGTACTTCCAGCGCTGAGGCCTTGCGGCAAAATACAGCACCTCGCACCCCAGCAGGATCAGCCCTGCCGCCGGGGCGATTTTCAGCGCAAGGTCCCAGTTGAAATGCGGCACAAAGAAATAGCAGAGGAACAGCACGCCGCAGACGATCAGGCAGACTCCCAGCGTCAGGGTGCCCACCCGGCGCACCGGGGCGCTCTCCGGAGCTTTGGGGGCCGGGCGCTCTGCTGTGTTATTCTTCTTCTCGTCCATTGTCTTCATCCTCCGGGTCAAGGGTCACCTCACCGGTCGTATCCGGCTCTGCCTTGCGGGCAAAGTGATCCAGCAGGCTGGGCATCTTCTTTTCGGGCTGATACTCCTGAAAATCGGTCTCCTCCGGGGCGGCGGCTTCCGGGGCAGCTTTCTTTGCTCTGGGGCCCCGCACCAGCCAGATGCCGCACAGAATCAGTGCCACGCAGAGCACCACCTCGGGCAGTTGATCCATCACCAGATAGACGGCCCGCCACACCGGAGCCTTCTGGCCCCAGCGCCACAGGATATCGCCCAGCGTGTTCATAATGATCTGCTCATAGGCAATCAGCGCACCGATGGCGATCAGGCACCAGCCCACCAGCTTGTGGCTGTCCATCAGCATCCGGGCAAGGCGCTTGTCCTGCGGATCGAAGTGGACCAGATAATCGTCCTCCGGGGCGGTGCCCATGCTGATCTGGGCACGCAGGTTGAAGGTGTCGAAAAAGCTGTACATGAACACCACCAGCAGCGCAAACGCGATGGGCGGGATCAGCATGGCTGCCATGCTGATGGCAGCCGCCATCAGCACCAGCGAAAGGCCGCGCTTCATATATCCCTGATACATCTGGCCCGCGCCCGGGATAAAGGCGAACAGCAGGGTCAGGATGCCATTTTTCTTCATAATCGTTCCCTCATTTCTCTGTATTCGGGGTGTTACCCGCGATCTTATCGGTCACATCCGTGAACAGCTTGTGGAGCAAAGAGGAGCTTTCGCCGGCATAGCGGCGGTCCTGTTTTGTCTCCATGGGTCTCCCCAGCTGTTCCGGCGCGGCCTGCGGCCGGTCGTCCTCAATGGGGCGGTATTGCGGGGTGTTCTCCGGGGCCGGGTCGTTCTGGCCGGGTTCCCAGAGCTGGCTCTGGTCGGTCTCCAGCACGGTCTCCCGCCCGGCACCATACTGGATGATCTGCTGCAGCGCCCCGCTCCGCCACAGGGTCAGGGCCAGCACAGCGGCCACACCGGCCACGGCAGCCCTGCCATAGGTATTCTGCATCAGGCGGGCCCAGATCGTGCCCATCACCGCCTGGATCTTGCCCGCCTCCGTGCCGGAGGCCTCCAGTCCCGCCGCCCACGTTTCCAGCGCGTCGGCGGTCAAAAGGGCCGTGTAGCGGTCCATGCACTGGTCACAATAAGAGAGGTGTTCAGCGGCTTCCAGCCTGCCCAGCTCATCCAGCTGGCCGTCCATCATGGCCCGGAAGCCCGCGTCGGTCATGCAGCCATCTTCACGAAACAATTCCATCTTCGCTCCTCCTTTCCTGACGGATCTGCTCCGCCAGCATTTTCTTTGCCCGGTAGATCTGCGCCTCCACCGTCTTTTGGGGCCTGCCGCAGAGGGCTGCCGCCTCGGCGGCGGTGCGGCCCTCCAGCAGCATCAGGCGGCAGGGGGTGCGGTACGGCTCCCGCATCCCCAGGATCTTCCCGGTCAGGGTCTCCTCGCTCATGGCATCCAGCACCTGCTGCTCCGGGTCGGAGCCGGGCGGCGCGCCTTCCAGTGCAAGGATATCATCTCCCGGGGTGTTCACCCGGCGCACCCACGCACTGCGCAGGTAGTCCTTGGCTTTGTTGGAAGCGATACGCGCCAGCCACTGCTTTTCGTACCCGGGCGGGCAGCGGTCAATGGCCCGCCATGCGGCCAGAAAAGTCTCCTGTGCCAGATCCTGGGCATCGCCCTCGTCCGGCACCAGCTGGTGGCAGACCGTGTAGACCAGCCCCTGATACTGCCGCACCAGCGCATTGAATTCCAGTGTTGTCAACGGTCCGCATCCCTCCTTTCCTGCCGCTCTGTAATTGAATACGAAACAGAGCGCGGTTTTCCTGCAAAAATTTTAAAAAATATGGGGAGCTGGCGCAAAGCGCCTGAGAGGTTTTTCTTTTGCAATGCCTCAAGTTATGCTATACTATTACTACTATAACACAAGAAGGAGGCGTTTTCCATGGGGAGAAGCACCAAACAGGCCCTGCTGCAGGCGCTTTCGGCGGCAGAGGGAGCCTATATCTCAGGCCAGCAGCTGGCCGAAGCGCTGGGCGTGAGCCGCGCGGCTGTCCACAAGGCGGCACAGGCGCTTTCGGCCCAGGGATACGCGCTGGATTCCGCCCCGCGCCGGGGCTACCGGCTGGCAGGCGGTGACCCCTTCTGCGCCGAAGCGGTGGGCCCCTATCCCGCCCCCGTTCACATCTACGACACGCTGCAAAGCTCCAACCTGACGGCCAAACAGCTGGCACTGGGCGGTGCACCCCACGGCACGCTGGTGCTCACGGCCCATCAGCAGGCGGGGCGCGGGCGGCTGGGGCGGCGGTTTGAAAGCCCTGCCGGGAAGGGGGTCTACCTCTCCCTCATCCTGCGGCCCACCCTTTCTGCTGCCGATGCCCAGAGCGCGACCATCAGTGCAGCGGTGGCCGTGGCCCGGGCTGTCAAGGCCCTGTGCGGACTGGAACTGGGCATCAAATGGGTGAACGACCTTTACTATCAGGGCCGCAAGGTCTGCGGCATCCTGACCGAAGCCGGGACCGACATGGAGAGCGGCCAGCTGGAATGGCTGGTGGTGGGCATCGGCCTCAACCTGACCACCTCCCCTGCCGACTGGCCCGAGGAGCTGGCCCGCACGGCAGGCAGCCTTTACCCCGGCGGGCCCGCACCCGTGAGCCGGGCGGTGCTGGCCGGGGCCATTGCCCGGGAGCTGCTGGCCCTCTGCCCGGCCTTCGACTGTCTGGACGAGTACCGGGCCCGCTGTTTTGTGCCGGGCCACTGGGTCACCGTCTGCACCGGGGCCGAGACCTATGCCGCAAAGGCCCTTTCCATTGACGATGCGGGCCGTCTGGTGGTGGAGCGCGAGAGCGGCAGGCAGGTTTCCCTGCAGCACGGCGAGGTCAGCATCCGGCCGACAAGGACAGGGTGAGGTGGATTTGCGAAGCAAAGACGGAGAGGGTGAGCCGCTTTTCTGGTTGTAATTCGTCGAATCTTATGATAAACTAAAAATATCGCCAGCAATGGCGGTAAAGGTGCTGTCTGCAATGCAGGTGGTCATGCTTCCACTCCCGGTCATTACATCCCCACGCAAGTGGGCTGCAGGTCTCCGGGAAACGGAACTTTTTTGAATAAGATCCTGTCCCGGAGCTTTAAGCGAAGGGAGGGATGTCGGATGTCTTTAGCAGAAGTTTGCGCACTGCTGACCGTCATCATCGGTTTGCTGACATTGATGGTCAACGTTGCCAAAGCCGCATTTGATGCTGGTTGGAAAATTTCTAACAAAGAACACGATAAAAACAAAAAAGATTGACCGCCCCAAGCCTTCCAAACTTAGCGGTCAATCTTTTTAACTGACTAGGAGTGGGAGCTGACCATTTGCAGTCAGCGCCTTTTCTATTTGTAGTATAGTCAATTTTCGGTGGATTGTCAAGGAGGAGAGGTCGTCCTCAAAAAAAAAAATTCCCAGTCAGGTGAAAGGATTCCTCTTTTTCTGCATTATAGGAAGTAGAAGAGTATAAGCCCCCATACCACCCAGCCGGGAGACCGGCGCAAGGAAAGTGAGGAATCCCCCATGAAGAAACGACTACTCAGCCTGTTGGTGGCAATCAGTATGGTGCTGACGTTCCTGCCCGTGTCGGCCCTGACCGCAGCAGCAGCGGAGGATAGCAGCAACGGCGAACTTAAAATCGGACAAAACTGTTATCCTGTTCTGGATAATATCCCTCATCAAACAGTCAACGGGCATGATATCTACACTGGTGATGGCTGGACTTACGATGCCGATGAAAATTGTAAAATTCTGACCCTGTGCCCCAGTGCGCCAACAAGCTATGATTTTTTTGCCATTCACGTAGGGCACTCCATCACAACCGACTGTAACCTGGTAATTGGCGAAAATGCAACCGTTACGGATGGAAATTTTATAGCCTCTGTTACGAACAATGGCACTGTCAAGGGCGGCATTTTTAAGGGTGCTGTTACAAACCATGGCACAATAATCGGTGGCCGTTTTTTCACTTCGGTCACCAATGAATCGAATGGCATCATTGAAAATGGTCAGTTTGGTGATTGGGCTTCTTCGTACACCGTTACAAACAATGGCGGCACGATCAACGGCGGCACTTTCAAAGAGACGTCAAGCATTCGCAGTACCGGTTCCGTAGCATCAGGTTATACCCTCGCAGCAGAAACGCCGTCCGTTTTTTCTTCTGTTTCGGTCAATGGGTATCACAATTCATGCTATATCATCCCGAATCAGGCATCCGTTTCTGTTGATATAAGCTATCGTTTTGATGATACTATGTACGATCTTCCACCCCTTGATGTAACCATTGATAATGCACCGCCTACGCTTCTTTCCGACTGGTGTGGGAGTGATCTCAAGATTGAGTTCGAGGATATCCGCGGAGTTTATGAAGTCACCTTCACCGCACCGCTTACAAATGATGCAGATACAGTAACTATCCGCCCGCTGACCTGGCTGGTGATTGACAAGGACGGTTACCCGGCCACTGCACAGGATTTGAACGGCAACCGGGCAAATTATACCGGCGAGGGCTGGAAGTTTGAAAACAACAGCCTGATTTTGGAGCCTACCGCCGAGAAAAGCTATGACTTTAACAGCACCGACCTGAACCCCCATAGGGTGGCGGTGAACTGCCCGGTTACGGTGAACAGCAACGCCACCATCACCAACGGCATTTTCCTGAAAGAAGTTACCGGCAGCGCCCTGAACGGTGTGTTCCTGAATGTTCCCACCGGCTGCGAAAACAGCGCCAAAAAGATCACGGTTTCGGACAACGGAACCATTACGGCCCTGAAAACCAGCGGCGATACCACCACACTGGAAAGCGCCGCCAAGGAGATTTATGTGGTCGGCCAGCCCACCGGCACCCTGTATGTGACCCTGAGCAGCGGCAAGGTACGGGAAGTACAGCTGCCTCTTACGGCTGACCTTGAGCTGCAGCTGAACGACCCGAAACCGGAACCCAAACCCGAACCGAAGCCTGAACCGGAACCGGAGACCTACACCCTGAAAGTGGTGGGCGGCAGCTTTACGACCGGCGAAAGGGATGCGCTGACCAGCGGCACCGTGCCGGTGGATGCAGAAGCAAAAGTGGCCCTGAACCCGGATGCCGTACCGGAGGGCATGGTGTTCGACCAGTGGACCATCAGTGAGGAAAGCCTGCTGGGCAACCCCAATGTGGCCTACAACGCCGAAAGCTTTACCATCCCGGCCAATGCAGTGGAAAACGGCAAGACCGTTACCGTGGAAGCCCAGTACCGGGAAGCCACCATTGAAAGCGAAGGCCCCGGCATTCTGGGCACCGCCGCCATAATCGGCACGGCGGGTGCTGGCGCTGCCGTGCTGGGCTACACCGGCTACATGATCGGCACCGAGCTGTACCTGAATACCGTTCTGCCTGCCGGTGCGGCCATCCCCAACAACGCTGGGGAGCTGGCCCTGCTGCTGTGGGAAGCCGCCGGGACCCCGGCCCCCGCTGCTCTTCTCCCTGCCGATGCTGCCCCGGTCCAACAGGCCCTTGCATGGGCCATCGAGAACCAGCTCCTCGCCCCGGATGCGTCTGCGGAGGATTCCGTCAGCCGCTGGGAGGTTATTCGGAGCTGGAATCAGCTGAAGGGGTAAGTGGCGAACCCTCTCAGTCAAAGCTTTCGGCTTTGCCAGCTCCCCCAAAGGGGGAGCCAAGGGCAATCCCAGATTTAGCAGCATCTGCCCTCTGTGATGTCTTGCCTCTCCCTTCGGGAGAGGTGGCATTGCGCAAGCAATGACGGAGAGGGTGAGGATGCTAACTAAACAGCGAACCCCCCGGTGCGATCTGCACTGGGGGGTTCGCTGTTATTGTTGCTTCAGGAAATATGTACCGCTTCCAGCACCCTGATGCCCTCCTGCTCCATCACGTCGCGCAGGGCCTCGAGGTAGCCGGGCTTGTCCACCTTGTTCTCAATGCAGCAGGTCAGCACACCGTGCAGGCTGGTGACCTCCATTGCAAGGGACGCACCGTCCGGCAGCACCCAGGTCTGGAAATCGGTCAGGTACGCTTCCAGCTCCGGGCTGTGCGGCAGCAGCGGGCTGCCGATGTAGCTGACCCAGAAATCTGCCGGAAAGCCGCTGATGTACTCGCCCATCTGGAACACACGCTTCTTGATCTTGAGTGCGGCCTTCTGCCGGAACACCTGATACACCCAGCCCATCTGTTCGGCCATGCGGAACAGGCGGCGCTCCGGGGTCAGGCTTTCCCGGATCTCATAGTCGAGCCGCTTTGCAAAGCTGTGGAACCGGGCCTGCGGTTCCAGCTGCAGGGACAGCTGAAAGGACGCAATGCAGTTGTACAGGGCATGCGGCACCCCCAGCGCCGCCCGGGTGTCGGCGGCATAGCTGTACACAAGGTCGTTCTTTTCCAGATACCGCTGCGCTGCCTGGCAGGTCAGCCCCATGAGGGCGCTGAAGGGCTTCACGCCCTCCTTCTGCGCCAGATCCATAAGGCTCTGCCTGTCCAGCCGCAGCCGCTGGAAATGAGGCGTGCCCTCGTGGATCTGCAGCACGTCCTTCTGCATGTCGTTGGCCACCTGGCTCTCCGGGTAGCGGGCCAGCAGCTGTTCCACATCATAGGGCGGATCAGAGGCAAGGGCCTCGCACACAAAACCGGCGTTGGAGCGCAGGTTGCAGTAGAGCTTGAGCAGCAGGGTGAAAAAGGGCGAGCCGCCCCGGCCATCGGCCAGGAAGTGGAACCAGTCCAGATAGACCGTATTCCCTTCACAGCCCAGCGAGAAGAGATAATCGTTCGTCTCCTCGGGGATCTTTGGCTGGGTGCTACCCTGCCGCACACGGCAGGGGGCAGTGTTGGGCTCCAGACGGGCCTCCCGCTTTTCCCACACCACATGGCAGAAATAATACTCTGCCAGCGGGCGGGCCGCATCCAGTGCCTGCTGCAGAAGGGCCGGGTCAACGGCCTCCTTCAGCGTGGCCTGATAGCGGCAGAGGACCTGATTTTCACGGTAGTAGTAGACGATGCCCTGAAACACCGCACGCTGCTCTGCATTCATCCGGAATTTACCCCGCGTTCTCGGCCAGATAATCGGCCAGATCGCCGATGGTCACAAAGTTGCGCAGCTCCTTTTCGGGGATGCGCAGACCAAAGGTCTCTTCCAGATCGGCCACGACGGTCAGGATCTCCATAGAGGACAGATCCAGATCATCCATCATCACGCTGTTTTCGTTGACATCCTCGGGCGAGATCTCTGCCACATCCTCCAGAATTGCCAGGATCTGAGACATGATTTCTGCTCTTTCCATCAAAAAATCTTCCTTTCCGTGAGGGATTTTTTATCGCCTGCAAGGGCGCAGTTTCAGTATGCCACGCGCCGGGCCGATTTAGCCAGCCGGCGGAGCATTCCTGTGTTTTATAATACCTGTTTTATGGAGGAAATGCAACACACCGACCGCCCGGTTTCGCGCTTTTTTTACAATTTCCGCGCTTACCTGCGCAGCAGCTTGCCCATGGCGTTGCGGGGCAGGGGTTCGGCGCTGAATTCCACCGCCGTGATCCGCTGGTACAGCGGCAGGGTACGGTTCAACCCGGTGATAAAGGCCCGGACCTCCGCCTGCTTTTCCTCGGCACAGCAGATCAGCGCGCCGATCTTTTTGCCCATCTCCCTGACCACGCACTCCTGCACCTCAGGGCAGGCGTTGAGCTTTCTTTCCAGCTCCTCGGGGCTGACGTTCTCGCCGGTGCCCAGAATGATCAGGTTCTTCTTCCGGCCCACCATATAGTAATAGCCGTCCTCGTCCTCACGGGCCAGGTCGCCGGTGTGGAGCCAGCCGTCTTTGTCGATGATCTCTGCAGTGGCCTCGGGGTCTTTATAGTAGCCCAGCATCACACAGCCGCCCCGGATGCAGATCTCGCCGGTCTCATCCAGCTTGTACTCACAGTGGCCATCCGGCTTGCCCAGCGCCCGGATATGGGGCTCTGCCTGGGCGTAGTTCACCAGACCATCGCCGCAGGTCTCGGTCATGCCGTAGCACTGGGTGATGTACATGCCGTTTTCCACCAGACCCAGCAGCAGCTCGCTGTCGAACATGGCAGAGCTGCCGCAGGGGTTCCACAGGCCGTTCAGCTTATCGGCGCGGCCGCGCTTGACATCCTTGTAGATGCTCTCCATCAGCACCGGGGCCACGGCAATGGAATCGCTGTGCATCAGGCCCAGATCCCGGTAGAAATTCCGCAGGTCACTGCAAAGGTTCAGGGCCCAGCCCTTGAAGGGCCAGGAGAACAGGCAGATAAAGGTGCCCAGATGGAACAGGGGCAGGATGGCAAAATTGCTCAGGACATCGTTTTTGTCCTCGGGCAGCTGCCGGTGCTTGAAGTCCAGCAAGTGGTCGCCCATGGCAACGTGCATCTGCATCACGGTAAAGAAGTTCCGCTCTGCCAGCATCACGGCCTTGCTGCGGCCGGTGGTGCCGGAGGTGAACAGCATGACCATCAGGGCATTGGGGTCGATCTTCTTTTCCAGCCCGCCGGGCGCGGTGTCCTTCCAGACATCCATCGGCCGCAGGCGTTCCCCATACGCAGCCTCCAGCTGCTCACGGCAGCCGTAGTCCACCCCATCGTTCAGGATGAGGGCAGGCTCTGCCAGCTCCAGCTCCCAGCTCAGCTCATCCCAGGTCTTTTTCTGGTTCATCGTTACCAGAACAGCCCCGGCCAGCACAGCGCCAAAGGTATTCACGCCGTACTCATAGCAGTTCCGGCTCAGCAGGACCACCCGCTTACCCTCCACCTCCGGGATGTTCCGGGCAAACCAGGCAGCGGCGCGGCGGATATCCTGTGCATACTCGGCATAGGTCTTTTCCTTCACGGTGCCGGTGGCATCCTCTACCCAGCGGAAGGCCACCCGCCCGGGGAATTCCTGCTCCATTGTCCGGGTGACAAGATCATAGACATTGTTTACCATGGTCTGCTCCTTTTTCTCCCGTTTGATTTTACTTACGCAGCAGCTTGCCCAGCGCGTTGCGGGGCAGGGGCTCGGCGCTGCACTCCACCACGGAGATGCGCTTGTACATGGGCAGGGTGCGGTTCAGCTCGGTGACAAAAGCCTTCACCTGCTGCTGCATGTCATCCTCACAGCAGACCACGGTGCCGATCTTCTTGCCCATCTCCTTGACGATGCACTCCTTGATGGCATCGCACTTGCCCAGCAGCTTTTCCAGCTCCTCGGGGCTGACGTTCTCGCCGCTGTCCAGAATGATGAGGTTCTTCTTGCGGCCGGTCATATAGTAGTAGCCTTCCTCGTCCACGCGGGCCAGGTCGCCGGTGTGGAGCCAGCCGTCCTTGTCGATGGTCTCGGCAGTGGCCTCGGGGTCCTTATAGTAGCCCAGCATCACGCAGCCGCCGCGGACGCAGATCTCGCCGGTCTCGTCCACCTTGACCTCACAGAAGCCGTCCGGCTTGCCCAGGGCACGCAGGTGGTCGCCCTCCTGGGTCACGTTCAGCAGGCCATAGCCGGCCAGCTCGGTCATGGAGTAGCACTGATTGATGTAGAAGCCATTCTTCACCAGATCGCTCAGGATGGCGGGGTCAAGGATGGCAGAGCTGCAGCTCAGGTTCCACAGCCCGTTCAGGCGGTCGGCATGGCCGCGCTTGACCTCGTTGCAGATCATCTCCACCAACACCGGCGGGGTAGACATGGCATCACTGTGCATCAGGCTCATATCCCGACGCAGGTCGCGGGCATCACAGCAGAGATTCAGGGTCCAACCCTGTATGCCATAGACAAAGTAGCAGATGAAACCGGCCAGATGGAACATGGGCACCAGCGTAAAGTGGCTGAAGGTCTGGTCGAGGTACTGGGGTACCAGCCGCTCCTCATAGTCAAGGACGGACTTCAGGCCATCGATGTACATCTGGCAGGCGGTGAAGTAGTTCTTCTCGCTCAGCATCACACCCTTGCTGCGGCCGGTGGTGCCGGAAGTGAACATCAGCATCAGCAGACCCTCGTGGTCGATGCGGTTGACCATCTCAGCCTCAGGGGCAGCGGTCCAGGCATCCATGGGGCGGAGCTGAGCGCCGTAGAGCGCTTCCAGCTGGGCGCGGTAGCCGTAATCGATGCCGTCATTGAAGATGAGATCCGGCTCCACCATGCCCAGCTCATGCTCCAGCTCGGCCCAGGTCTTGCCCTGGTTCAGGGTCACGATGACAGCGCCTGCCATCATGGTGCCGAAAACGACCGCGCCGTACTCATAGTTGGTGCGGCTCAGGATGACGATCTTCTTGCCCTTGGGCTCTCCCAGCTCCTGCTGCAGGTAGCCGGTCGCTTTGCGGATATCCTGCACATACTGAGCGTAGGTCTTTTCCACCACCGTGTCCTTGCCCTCCACATAGCGGAACGCCACACGGTCAGCATACTTATTCTGCATCGCAGAGATCATATCAAAAACGGTCATCGGCATATTTGCCACGGTCACAACTTCGTTACAAGCCTTGTTTGCCATTATTTTACACTCCCTGTTTATTTTTGTTAAATTATTTCCTTTTGTTTCCGCCAAATGGAATCTTCTGGGCACTCTAGCCTAGAGTATACCGCATAGAGGGCTTAAATGCAAGATTTAATTGCACAAATATGCAACTTAAACTTGCAGTCAATCTGTGCACCCGGATGTAAATCCTGCCTTTTGTTGCGGGCAGGCCGTGAGTGTGGTACACTTTTCCCGGTATCCGCCTACCGTGCTTTCTCCCTGCGTTTGATTGACAGCAAGGGCAAAAAGCATTATACTTATTATAAATATCTCTAATTTTTAACATGATGCGCCAAAAATCCGGCAATTCTGCCATCCCGGGGCGGGGTGCGGCGCAGAGGAGGACCTTTTTATGGAGGGAACCAAACGCCGTGCCGCAAATTCGCTGGGCATGTTCGATCTGCTCAAGGGTGTCGGCATGCTGACCATCGTCTTTGCCCACACCGGTGAGCTTTACCCCATGGGCGATGCCAGCCACATCAACCCGCTGACCTTTTGCATGTTCGCCTACCGCGAATCCCTGATGGCGGCCTTTTACATTGCCAGCGGCTACGGCTTCCGCAAGCGCTCCATCGGCAAGTGCATCGACCAGCAGGTGACGACTCTGCTCAAGCCTTACATTTATACGGGCATCGCCACCACGGTGTTCCACTTCCTCATCCACTATCTCTGCTACGGCTCCCTCCACAACGCCACCTATGAGACCGGCAAGGTGCTGGGCGGCTTTGCGCTGGGGCTGCCCCACACGGCGGAGTATTTCGGCCAGACCTTCTTCTCCTGCGGGCCCATGTGGTATCTGCTGGCGCTGTTGATGGGCTGGATCTTACTGGACGTTATCCTGAACATCTTCCCGGAGCGGTACATCCCTTGGGCGGTGGGCGGTGCCGCCCTGCTGGGCTGGGGTGCCAGCCTTGTATGGGAGCTGCCCTTCTGCCTGATCCAGGGCGCGGTGATCACGCCGTACCTGTACCTTGGCTACCTTGCCAAACGGCAGCATTGGCTGGATCAGCCTTTGTCCCGCCGGATGTCCTGCATCCTGTGGGCAGCCGTACTGCTGATCCCGGCAGCCGCCCTTGCCACCCGCCGCACCGACTGTGTATCCATGGCCGAGTGGTCGCTGGGCCCCATCAGCATCCTGCTGGACGGCCTTGCCGGTCTGCTGTTTATCCGGCTGTTTTTGCGCTGGAGCCAGCGCCGCAACCCGCTGGTGCGCTTTTTCGAGGCCATCGGCCGCCGTTCTCTGTACATCTTCTGCGTACATACGGTGGAGCTGATCGCCATTCCGTGGTATCTGTTCGCGGCGAAATACGCCGACCGCCCTGTTTTGGGCATCTGCCTGCAATATGTCCTTTCGCTGGGCTCCATCTGGCTGATCTGCGCCCTGCTGCAGCGGCGGCGGGATCTGATCATCAAGTTGTTCCCCGCCCGGCGGCGCACCCCTCAGGTACATTACGCCCCGCGGCACTGATTTTTCTGAATGTTTTGGCTGCGGCGGTGCAGCTGTTATAGGATAAAGGAAGAGGAGGATCCCGTTATGAACCACGATGCCCCCGTGACCCCTGCTGCCCTGCAGGCGCACATTGCCGAGCTGGAGCAGCAGCTCAAGCTTTCGGACGAGGGTGTTTCCCAGCTGGCGCAGCGGTGTCTGGAGCTGGAGCAGCAGCTGCTGGCTTGCCAGACCGAGCTTGCCAAGCACAGCGCCGAGGCTGAGAATATCACCCTTACCCTGCCGCAGCTGTTCTACGACACCGGCAGCGGCTTTTCGCCCCGGGAATGCCTGATTGCCACCGAGGATGTCTATAATGAGCTGACCCATGAGGTGTCGGTCACCTTTATTCTGCCGGAGGACGCCCGCGCCGTCCGGCTGGACCCGGGCGAACTGGCCTGCTGCATCACCGACCTTGCCATCTCGGACGAACGCATCAGCTTTCAGCCGGTCAACGGCCTTGTATTGCAGGAGGACAGCCTGCTGTTCTTAGATGTAGACCCCAACCTTGCACTGCACTGCACCACCGGCTTTGGTGCCGGCATGAAGTTTGCGGTGAACTATCACTACTACCCGCTGGGACGTTTTCTGCACGAGCAGCCCGGCAAGTCTCTGCTGCGGGCGCTGAACGACCTGAAGCTTGAGAACGCCGCTGCCGCGCAGGAGGCAGAGGAAGTATTGCAGGCCAGCCGCGCCGAGTGTATGCGGCTGAACCAGCAGCTGCTGACCTTGCAGGGCATCCAGCACGAATATCAGGTTTCGCTGGAAACGATGCGCGCCAGCAGCAGCTGGCGGCTGACCGCCCCGCTGCGCAGACTGCTGAACCTAGTGCGCGGTCACTGAGCCCGCCCGATATTCTGCCCGGAGGAGTTGGATCATGTACACCAGTTACAGTACCCTGCAGCGCAAGCAATTGTCCAAGCAGGTCTATACCGATACCCAGAGCACCTATCTTCTGGTCTACGCGCCGGGGCGTCACAAGGCGCTGCAAGCGGCGCTGCAAAACCAGCTGCACCGCAAGTTCCGTCTGGTGACCCAGCTTGAGGACGAGCTGACCCCCGATGTGGCCGGGGTGCTGCTGGTAAGTGAGGATGTGGAGTGCACCCCCACCGCCCTGACCTATTTTGCCGCCGCCCTGCGGGAGGGCGCAGACCTTGCGGTCTGCGACGCCTCCTTTGGCTTTGACGGCTCTACCGCCCTGTACCTGAGCACCCGGCACCTGCCCGGCAGCAGCTGCGCACTGGTGTCCCGCGCATTGCTGGACAAGGTACGCGCCGACGCCCGGGGCAAGGACAGCGTTACCGAGCTGCTGCGTCTGGCCCACGCCATGGCGCAGCACAGCCGCTGCATCCCGCAGGCGCTGCTGCACTTCCGCCGGGAGCTGTGCGCCGACGATGTATTCTCCGCCAAGGGACGCCGTGCGCTGATTTTGAGCCATGAGCTGACCATGACCGGTGCGCCCATCGTGCTGGTAAGTGCCGTGCCGGTGCTGCGCAGCTTAGGCTTTGAGGTGGTGGTGCTGGGACCCTCGGATGAAGGCTCGCTGCCGCTGTTTCTGGATGCCGGTGCCGCCGTAGTGACCCGCAGCGACTGCGTGATGAACTCGTCGCTGTGGGGCCTTGCCACCAGTGCCGATTTTGTGCTGGCCAACACCGTGGTAGAGGCTGCCGCCGTGAGCACCCTGAACGGCTCCTTTGTGCCGGTGCTGTGGTGGCTGCACGATGCCTTTGCGGGCTACCCCTTCATCTCCCACAGCATCCCCAAGGCGCTGGGCAAAAACGTGCACCTCTGCGCCGTAGGCTCCCACGCCACCGCCGCCATGCACTCCGTCCGGCCGGATTTTGAGATCGAGCAGCTGATCTACGGTCTGCCGGACTATGCAGCCGAGCAATTCCCCCGCTACGACATCAGCTTTGCCGGGGGGCGTCCCCTCTTTGTGACGGTAGGCTCGCTGGAGCACCGCAAGGGTCCGGACATCTTCTGCAACGCCATCCGGCTGCTGCCCTCTGCAGTGCGGGAAAAAGCTGCCTTCCTTTTTGTGGGCAAAGCCGCCGACAAGGGGATGTACAACGCCGTGGACAGCTTGGTGCGGGACTATCCCCAGACCGTTTTCTACCGCAAGCGGCTGGAGCGCCCGGAGGTCAAATCCCTGATGGAGCAGTGCAACTGCGTGGTGTGCGCCTCCCGGGATGACCCCATGCCCACCTTCGTCACCGAGGGACTGATCTTCGGCAAGCCCTCCATCGTATCGGAGCACACCGGCACCGCCGGGCTTGTGACCGAGGGCGTGGACGGCTTCCTCTACAAGGACGACGACCCGCAGCAGCTGGCCGACAAGCTGGCCTGGGCCATCGAGCACCCGGAGGCACTGGCTGCCATGCACGACAGCTGCCGCCGCCTGTACGAGCAGCAGTTCTCCAACGAATCCTATGTCGCCACCCTGACAAGGCTGGTAAAAGAGCTGACGGACGGGGAAGAATCATGAAAAAAACACTGCCGGACAGCTGCACGCTGCCCGGCATTGCTTTTTCACGGGAGAGGTCTCCCCATTTTATCAAATCCCCCAAATTGCCCAACAAAGTTCCGCCTCCGTTCACAAAGGGCGGCGGGAGATGTGCTATACTGATTCCAGAATTTCCAGTTATGAAAGGAGTTTTGTTTCCATGAGCCAAGCCGCCGCGCAGCAGCCCTCCCGCAAAAAGACCGTGATCTCTCTGCTGGTGCTGCTGGCACTTACCTGCATCATCGTGTTCACTTTTAAGGATCACTGGGCCGAGATCACTGCGGCGCTGGCACAGCTGTCGGTGTGGCAGGTGCTGGCGGTGCTGGCGGTCGGCATCAGCTACCCCCTGCTGGAAGGGTGCGTGGCGTGGGTCATCGTGCGCAGCCGTCTGCCGCAGTTCACCCTGCGGCAGGGGCTGGATGTAGGCTGGTGCGGCACCTTTGGCAACGTGGTCACGCTGGGTGCCGGTGCGGTACCGGTGCAGCTGTACTACCTGCACAGAGCCGGGCTGCCGCTGGGCCCCGGCGCAGGGCTGATGACGCTGGAATACGTTTTCCACAAGAGCACGGTGCTGCTGTACGCCACCGTGATGCTGCTGTTGCAGCGCCGCTGGCTTGCCGCCAACACCACCGGTGTCATGCGCTACCTGCCCATGGCATACGCTGTGGTAGCGGTAATTATCGTGGCGCTGGTGCTGCTGTGCGTCTCGCCGCTGGTGCAGAACCTCGCCCGCTGGCTGCTGGGCTTTCTGCCCAAGACCGAAAAGTGGCAGCAGCGCCGCGCCGACTGGCTGGAGCAGCTGGAAGTGCTAAGCACCGAGAGCCGCCGACTGCTGGCAGATAAGCCCCGCTGCCTGAAAATTTTTGCCCTGCAGGCGCTCAAGCTGTTCGGGCTGTTCTGCCTGCCCTACCTGTGCATCCGGTTCATGGGGCTTTCGCCGCTGGGCTTCTGGCAGGTGCAGCTGCTCACCAGCCTGATGCTCTTCGTCTCCAACGCGTTGCCCAACGTAGCCGGGATGGGCTCCATCGAGACTGCCTTTCTGCTGGTGTTCGGCAGCTTTCTGGAGCAGGGCGAGGTAATGAGCCTGCTGATGCTCTACCGCATCGCCAGCTATTATGTGGTATTTGCCGCCAGTGCCGTGGGCTTTTTCATCGCTCAGCGGCATCTGGCGCAAATGGAGCCGCCAAAGGAGGGGTGAGCAGATGAAAAGCTTCCACATTCCCCGCACCGCTTTATTTTTTATCCTGTTTGCACTGGCAGCTTTTGCGGTGCTATACCGGCCCATCGACCTGAAGGCGCTGGTGCGCGCCAGCTCGCAGGGCACGCTCCGCACCGAGGAAGTGGCGCATTTTGGCAGCACAAACGACATGGACTATCACCTCCTCTCCATGGACAGCGAAGAGTTCCAACAAACGGCAGAATTGCTTTCCACCGTCTCCTGCTGCAAAAAGCTGAACCAGAACTATTCTGCCTACACCCACGATACCTTCCCGGTGCAGTCGGTCACCGTCAGCTTTTATGACGATGCCGAAAACCAGAAGTTTCTGCTGACGGTGTACTCCGACGGCGTGTGCATCCTGAACAGCGCCTATGTCAGCGTAAAATACCCCGGCGGCGGCGCAGCGCAGCTGTATGAACAGCTGGCGGAGCTGGGGCAGTAAAAACAAAAATCGGGGCACTCAGGTGGTCAAGCTGAGTGTCCCGTTTTTGTTTTCTTTGCGTCGGCTGTGGTACCAAACACAGCCGGTGCCGCGCCGGAAGCAGCAGAGCAAACCGTGCTGCCGCTTCCCGTAGAAAAGAGAAAGGAATGGAGGAATGGAGCGGAGCGCTTGCAGACGCTCCTTTTTTTCTGGTGCAACGCGGTTAGAATTAGCTAACCACCGCTGCGAGAACAGGATACCACAGTCAGTTAGTCTTGTCAACCCTTAATTTGCAAATTTTTTCGCAAAGTTGCCGCGCCGCCGGGGTTTCGGCGTTTTTTCTACATTCTGCCCAAAGAATAGCCTTTCCGCTGGAAGAAAACCCACTTGTTTTCTATTGCTTTTTAAAACGGTTCTTGCTATTATAGTAACGCAAGATTTTGTGGGCAGGTTTTTATTTTTGTCTACACCTTGTAGTTAGAACTGCCGCAGACGGCAGTTCAAGACCGTTTCGCCCCCAGAAAACCGCCCAGACAGAGCGGTTTTTCAAAGGCTCATTAGTTAGAAAACGCTAACTGCGTAATGGAGCAAGGAGGTTCCAATGATCAATTTTGAACAGTGGGAAGGCTTTGAGGGCCGCATCTGGAAAGAGGAAGTCAATGTCCGCGACTTCATCCAGAAGAACTACACCCCGTACGACGGCGACGAAAGCTTTCTGGCTGGCCCCACCGAGGCGACCGATAAGCTGTGGGGTGCCCTGCAGAAGCTGCAGAAGGAAGAGCGCGCCAAGGGCGGCGTGCTGGACATGGAGACCGAAGTCGTCAGCAGCCTGACCGCTTACGGCCCCGGCTATATCGACGAGACCCTGAAGGATCTGGAGCAGATCGTGGGTCTGCAGACCGACAAGCCCCTCAAGCGCGCCTTTATGCCCTACGGCGGCATCAAGATGGCAGAGCAGGCCTGCACCACCTACGGCTACCAGCCCTCTGCCGAGCTGCACAAGATCTTTACCGACTACACCCGCACCCACAATCAGGCCGTGTTCGATGCCTACACCCCGGAGATGAAGAAGGCACGCCACACCCACATCATCACCGGTCTGCCGGACACCTACGGCCGCGGCCGCATCGTGGGCGACTACCGCCGCGTTGCCCTGTACGGCATCGATGCCCTGATCCAGTTCAAGCAGGAGGATCTTGCCAACTGCGGCGACGGCACCATGACCGATGACGTCATCCGCCTGCGCGAGGAGATCGCCCGCCAGATCAGCGCCCTCAAGGGTATGAAGAAGATGGCCGAGGCCTATGGCTACGACATTTCTCAGCCCGCAAAGAACGCCAAGGAAGCCTGCCAGTGGCTGTACTTCGGCTACCTGGCCGCCATCAAGACCCAGAACGGCGCTGCCATGAGCGTGGGCCGCATCTCCACCTTCCTGGATATCTACATCCAGCGCGATCTGGACAAGGGCATCCTGACCGAGAGCGAGGCCCAGGAGCTCATCGACCACATGGTCATGAAGTTCCGCATGGTCAAGTTCGCCCGCATCCCCAGCTACAACCAGCTGTTCTCCGGCGACCCCGTGTGGGCCACCCTGGAAGTGGGCGGCATCGGCATGGACGGCCGCAGCATGGTCACCAAGAACTGCTACCGCTTCCTGCACACGCTGGAAAACATGGGCCCCGCACCGGAGCCGAACCTGACCGTTCTGTACTCCTCTGCTCTGCCCAAGACCTTTAAGGATTACGCCTCCAAGATCTCTATCAAGACTTCCTCCGTCCAGTACGAGAACGACGATGTGATGAAGCCCGTCTGGGGCGACGATTACTCCATCTGCTGCTGCGTGTCTGCCACCCAGACCGGCAAGGAGATGCAGTTCTTCGGTGCCCGCGCCAACCTGGCCAAGTGCCTGCTGTACGCCATCAACGGCGGCGTGGACGAGAAGAGCCACGAGCAGTGCGGCCCCAACTATGCCCCCATCACCAGCGAGTACCTGAACTATGACGAAGTCCTGCCCAAGTACGTCCAGATGCTGGACTGGCTGGCCGGCCTGTACGTCAACGTGCTGAACCTGATCCAGTATATGCACGACAAGTACTACTACGAGGAAGCCGAGATGGCCCTGATCGACACCGATGTGCGCCGCACCTTTGCCACCGGCATTGCAGGCTTCTCCCACGTCATCGACTCCCTGAGCGCCATCAAGTACGCCAAGGTCAAGGTCGTGCGCGACGAGACCGGCCTGGCCACCGGCTATGAGGTGGAGGGCGACTTCCCCAAGTACGGCAACGATGACGACCGTGCCGATGAGATCGGTGTTTGGCTGCTGCGCACCTTCCTGGAGATGATCAAGAAGCGCCACACCTACCGCAACTCCGAGGCTACCACCTCCATCCTGACCATCACCTCCAACGTGGTGTACGGCAAGTACACCGGCGCTCTGCCCGATGGCCGTGCCGCCTTCACCCCGTTTGCTCCCGGTGCAAACCCCAGCTACGGCGCAGAGCAGAACGGCCTGCTGGCTTCCCTGAACTCGGTGGCAAAGCTGCCCTACCACTGGGCACTGGACGGCATCTCCAACACCCAGACCATCAACCCTGAAGCGCTGGGTCACAGCGAGGGCGAGCGCGTGGAGAATCTGGTGCAGGTGCTGGACGGCTACTTCGATCAGGGCGCACACCACCTGAACGTGAACGTCTTTGGCAAGGAGAAGCTGCTGGACGCCATGGAGCACCCCGAAAAGGAAGAGTACGCCAACTTCACCATCCGTGTTTCCGGCTATGCCGTCAAGTTCATTGACCTGACCCGCGAACAGCAGATGGACGTTATTGCTCGTACCTGCCACAAGAAGATGTAATTGCTGCGGCGTGACTGTCGACTAGCATACAAGGCCCGCGGCTGCGTTTTGCGGCCGCGGGCTTTTTGGGCAAATGCGTGGTATAATAGGGGAGGAAACGCAGGACTCCAGCCCAGTCACGCGTTGAAAAATGCGTATACCCCAGTAGGGCGGGGTCACCCGCCCCCGCCGCTTCTGCGAGGAAACCCAAACAACCAATTTTCCCCAACCAGAAAAGGCACAGACTGCACCCGGCAAAAGAGGGACCGGGGCGGTACCGTGCGGGAAGGAATGTAACGTGTCAGAGATCATTAAAGTGGAACATCTGCGCTATGTGTATAACGCCGGTATGCCGGACGAAACCGCAGCGCTGGATGATGTGAGCTTCTCGATTGAAAAAGGTGATTTTGTCGGTGTGATGGGCTCGACCGGGTCCGGCAAATCCACGCTGATCGCCCATTTCAACGGCCTGAACCGCCCCACGTCGGGCCGCGTCCTTGTGGACGGCAAAGACCTGTGGGAACAGGGCGCTGACCTGCGCAGCTTCCGTTTTC
>OHZM01000103.1_pt1 | contig 29538 bp, 36 predicted proteins | sample 1580481 | NCBI WGS metagenome assembly OHZM01 (sample SAMEA3882506, study PRJEB24775) | human gut metagenome | biome: human-associated habitat; feature: intestine environment; material: feces | place: Netherlands | collected 2009/2010 | reverse complement strand
CAATTCGGGAATACCAGAAAACTTCTGGAGCAGCTGATCGGCAGTGACGCAGATAGTAAGTGTTAAATTTAAGGTGGCAAAATAATTACAATGAAAAAGCATCCGGAAGGGTGCTTTTTTCATGTCCCGCCCCACTGGGGCGGAATAGAAATTAGTAGGAGAAAATTAGATGAAACCTATTCTTGATGTATGCTGCGGAAGCAAGATGTTTTACTTTGAAAAAAGCAATCCCAATGTAGTTTTTATGGATTTCAGAGAGTTAGAGGATACCCTTTGTGATGGACGCAAGTTAAAAATTAAGCCGGACATTATAGGAGATTTTCGGAACATTCCATTTGATGATAATACGTTTTCCATGGTTGTATTTGACCCGCCACATTTGTTAAAAGTTGGTGAAAAATCTTGGTTGGCCAAGAAGTACGGAAAGCTAACAGACACTTGGCCAAGTGATATAAAGAGAGGTTTTAGTGAGTGTATGAGAGTACTTAAACCGTATGGAACACTCATTTTTAAATGGAACGAACAACAGATAAGGTTGTCAGAAATACTAAAAAATATAGATTACAAGCCTATATTTGGAAATAAAAGAGCTAGTACACATTGGCTTGTGTTTATGAAAGTGGGTGAAAGTTAATGAGCAATATTCCTGTTGGTGCATACACATATTCAGATTCTTATTTAACCTCACATATGAAAACAACTATTTTTTATGATGAAATGTGTGTTCCGGAACAAATAAGAATAAAATCAGATAAATTATGTTTGGACCATACGTTTTCACCAAATGCAACATTAAATTGTATAAACTACAGAGATATAAACTCGTTATTGGAAAATCCTTTATTTGATACAATTCAAATAAACCTTGCAAAAGGAACAGCTTATTATGAAGAATATGACGGAACCTTAAAACCTATAAGCTCCGGTTGGATTCAAATAAAACCCTCTGATATTGAATTAAAGGAAACCAATAACCTGTTGTAATTATAACATAAATATGACGAAAAAAGCATCCGGAAGGGTGCTTTTTTCATGCCCGCCCCACTGGGGCGGAATACCAAAAAGGAGACAAAGATAAAATGAAAAGTAAAGAATGGGATAACGTTACAACATCTGTACGTTCCAAGATTGAAACAGAAAAAGAACTTCTAACAGAAAAACAATGGATGATAAGAAAGCGTGTGCCTGTTGACAAGGAAGCAGGAAATGTACTTTATGCAAACAGAATGTGTCAGAAAAGCACTAAATACTATTTTGAAGACGAAGTAAGGGAAATGACGGCTGAAGAACTTGCAGACAAAAAGAAGAGCGATAAACTGCAGCGTGAGAAAGCAAAACAAAAACAGCAGGAATTAAGACAAAAAGAGCTGGAAGTGCTTGACGAACTTAAAACCAAGAATGAGACACTTAAATATGACTGCATATATCTTATTGATAAGCTGGTCAGGGAAAAAATAAAAGAACTCCGCCCCACTGGGTCGGGAGCAACAGAAGTTGTTATCGACGTAGAAACAACAGGGCTTGAAGATACGGACGAAATGCTTCAGATAAGCATAATCGACACAGAAGGAAATACGTTATTCAACAGTTACATAAGACCGGTATTCCATGAAAGCTGGCCGCAGGCAGAGGAAATAAACCAGATAAACATACAGACAGTAAAGGATGCCCCAGAAATTCAGGATGTGGCTGGACAGCTTGCAGCTATCTTAAAAGATGTAAAGAATATAATAGGCTACGACGTAGCTTTTGATGTTGACATGCTTAAACGATTTGGCATACCGGTAAACGATGAAGCAGAGATAACAGACGTAATGAAGCTGTTCGCCCCAATATACGGTGAATGGAGCGATAAATACGGATGTTTCAAATGGCAGAAATTAACCACATGTGCAGCTTATTTCGGATTTGACTGGAAGAATATAAAAGCACATGACAGCTTTGCCGACTGCCTGGCAACCTTATATTGTTATAAAAAACTTGAAGGAGGAAATGACAATGAGCAAATGTAAAGTAATATCCGTCTGTAACCAGAAAGGCGGTGTTGGAAAAACCACAACCACAGTAAACCTTGGAGTGGGGCTGGCAAGGGAAGGAAACAGGGTTCTTTTAATTGATGCCGACCCACAGGGAGATTTAACTACATGTCTTGGATATGAAAATGATGAACTCGAATATACCATATCTGACATGATAGGAGCTGCATTAAATGACCATGAACTTGATCCTTCGGAAGTGATATTAAACCACGAAGAAGGAGTTGACATCATTCCATCCAATCTCGACTTATCGGCAATGGAGCTTACACTTGTATCGGCGATGACAAGAGAACGAGCCCTTGCAATGGCAATAGAGCCATTAAAAGATAAGTATGATTATATTCTTATAGACTGCATGCCGTCACTTGGGATGCTGACAATCAATTCCCTTACGGCATCGGATTCCGTAATAATACCAGTACAGGCACAATACCTTCCGGCAAAAGCAATGACACAGCTTACACAGACGATAAGTAAGGTAAAAAGACACATCAACCCTAATCTGAAGATTGAAGGAGTGGTACTAACCCTTGTAGACAACAGAACGAACCTTGCAAAAGACATTACCGCTACAATCAGAAATGAATTTGGTTCAAAAATGAATGTATATAATACTTCAATCCCGATAGCAACAAAAGCAGCGGAAGCAACAAATAAAGGACAGAGCATATACGCTTATGATTCCAATAATGCAGCCGCAAAAGCATACGAAAATCTAACAAAGGAGGTAATAGCTCATGCCAAAGGAAAAGAGCCAGAAAGGATTCAGACTGCCGAGCGTTGACGACCTTTTCTCATCAGCAGAAGAAAGAGAAACAGAAAAATTAACATCAGGAAGAATAATGGATGTTCCGATTAGCGAAATTGATGATTTCCCGGAACATCCTTTTCATGTTGAAGACAATGCCGAAATGGATGCACTTATGGAATCTATCAAAGAACATGGTGTTATTGAACCTGCAACCGTCCGGAAAAAAGATGACGGAAGATATGAAATGATATCCGGACACAGAAGAAAGCATGCAAGTACCAGATTAGGTCTTTCAACAATAAGATGTGAAGTAGTCGATATTGGCAGGGACGAAGCCATACAGCAGATGGTAGAAAGCAACCTGCACAGGGAACACATCCTGCCAAGCGAAAAAGCGTTCGCTTATAAGATGAGGCTGGAAGCAATTTCAAGACAGCGTAAAGATTTAGATAATGACACATTGGTTGGAATTGAAAGTGCCGAACTGGTAGGAAAAGAAAGCGGTGATGGTAAGACACAGGTAAGAAGATACATAAGATTAACGTATCTTATTCCGGAATTACTTGAAATGGTAGATAATTCAATTTTGAAAAATAAAGGCATGAAACAGATAGCCTTAAGACCTGCCGTGGAGCTTTCATATCTCACAGAACCGGAACAGAAGATACTGTTAGGCGTAATAAATGACATGGACTGCACTCCAAGCCATGCACAGGCAATCATCCTACGAAAGGCTTCACAGGATGAAGATTTATCTGTTGAAGATATAACAGATGTGCTTTGTGTGGAAAAGGCGAACCAGACAGTTAAGCAGCATTTATCAGAAAAACTGGTAAACATGCTGCCACCAAAGATAAGAGATAACAATGTCCAGATTAATGAATATCTGGAAAAAGCAGTTGCCTACTATGAGAAAATGCAAGCAAGAAGAAAAGACAAAGAAACAGATTTTGAGAGACCGCTTTAAAAGCGGCTTTTTTTATACCCGCCCCAGTGGGGCGGAGAGCATTTACAGAAAGGAAATTAAAAATGAAAGAAATACACTATTTAGCAGATGATGAAATTTCGTTGAAGGCAAAAGGACTGCTTTCAATTCTTTTATGTCTTCCGGATGAAGCGGACAAATCAGTATCAGCTCTTCAGGAATACACATCAGACGGAGCAGCAAGGATTAAGGCGTCTCTTATAGAACTTGAAAATTTTAAATACATTGAAAGATTCAGGGACAGAAAGAGCAACGGAAGAATAAGCAGAGTAATGATAACAGCAAAACCAACAAGACAGACAGAGGAGAAATAGCCATGGGAATATTCAGAGTTGTTAAAACAAAAGATTACACAGTAATTAATAATTATTTATGCAAAGACAGAAGACTGTCATTAAAAGGTAAAGGACTTCTTACAGTGATGTTATCGCTTCCTGAAGACTGGGATTACACGATAAGAGGACTTTCCGCAATCCTTCTTGAAGGAGAAAGGGCAATATCATCAACCCTTAAAGAACTCGAAGCTCTCGGATACCTTGAAAGAAACGTATTGAGGAATAGAAAAGGCGTAATAACAGACACGGAGTACATCATATACGAGCAGCCAAAGAATCCGGTCAGAATTGACGAAGAACCGCCTAAATACGCAGGTTTACCACAAGCTGATTTTCCGCTTGTGGATAGTGCAGATGTGGATTGCTCACATCCGGATAGCGGCGGACAATTAAATACTAATAAATTAAATACTAAAGAATTAAATAATATTCTTTCTTCAGCGAAAGAAGCGGAACCTGAAATAATACCTGTCACATATGAGGAAGCTCATGACAGGATAACAGAAAACATAGAATATGACCGCCTTTTGATAACAAATAATGAGGACATGGAAATGATTGATGAGATTGTTGGAGTAATGAGTGATGTAGTAAGCAGCGAAACAGATACCGTAAGAATCAACAGAAAACAGGTAGCATACAGCAATGTAAGGGACAGATTCCTTGCTGTTAGAAGAAAGCACATGGAACATATACTAAATGCACTAAAAACATCAGAAACGGATATAAAGAGTATACGCAGCTATATAATAACATGCGTCTATAACTCAATAACCGCCTGTGCCTTTGAAAAAAAGCAGCATAAAAAGCGAGAAAATAAGGCAATAAACCTGTTTAACAGCTTCCCACAACGACAATATAACTTTGATGACATGGATAACAGCCTTATCATAATCAACCAATAGGAGGCGGCAATATGGGATTTGGATACAGATATAAACCGAGTAAAACCCAAATAAGAGAGTATGCTGAGAAAATGGACAGGATAGATGATTTCTGCAGGGAAAACAATATATCAAAATCAGCAAACAGCGATTCTTATTATTTTGAAATAAACGGTCAGAAATACAGAGTGAGCAACCATTCCGTGGAATCCAGCAACCGAGGAGCTTATGAAGAAGGCACCCATGAGCAGATAAGGGAGCTATACCACCCGGAAGGACGTGAAAAAGATACCATTTACATTCATGCCGGAAAAACAAGAATCATGGAAATATACGAAAATCTTAAAGCCGGCAAAGAGCTTGACGGACGAGGCAATATTAAAGAACGTGATGAATACGAAAGATAGGAGGCAGTATGGCAACAGTAAAAGATTACATGGATAAGAATGACAATGTCCGGGTGTTGATTGACCTTACTCCGGATATGGAAAGCATTGGCATTTTCAACAAGGAGCTTTATGATGGGATGTTACATGATATCCCGGAAAAATTTCAGCAGCTAAAAGTAGTAAGCGAAGGCTGGCTTATGGGAAAACAATGTAACAAACTTTATGTCATAAAAGAAAAAGAATATGTCATTGAAATTCAGGAAACGCTCTCAAAACTTGTTCCTGTAAAAGCAACAAGCGAAGCTGATGCAATTAAGACAGTCAAAGAACAGTATTCAACAGGCGATATTATCCTTGAAGCCGAAGACCTGAAAGAACATCAGATTTCGGTATATCATGAAACCAGACACAGAGAAGAAGAACAGGAGGAAAGAACACTATGAAAACAAATATCTACTACGATGAAATGTGTCTGCCGGCATCGATACGGATTAAATCAGAAACCTTATGCCTGGATTATACATTCAATCCGGCAGCAACACAGAAAACCATTACTTACGAAGGCTTAAAGTCAATCATAGATAATCCAATGACAGACCTTGTGCAGATAGAATTTACCGAAGGAACAGGCTACATAAAAGACTATGAAGGCAATATTAACCCTGTTCTCGGCTGGTTACAGATAAAGCCGGCAATGATTAATTTTCTTAAAATCTCTGAAATCAATGATTTTTGAGGCTAAAATACAGCTTATAAAGCACATTAAAGGAGGTGGTGCAGATAAATGTGCGATTTTAGAAAAATCCGGTAAATCGCACATTTGACAAGCATTTTTGGCTTATATATAATTAAGCTAACAAAAGAAGTACACGCCAGAAATGGCAGAAGAAAGGGGCAATTAATATGATTAAAAGAAAGATAATGATAACACTTGCGGCCACAGTAGCAGCGATGACACTGGTAACAGGATGTGGTAAAAAGACTACTTCCATGACGGAAATATCCAGAGAAGACCTTGTGCAGGTAACAAAGGATTCAGATGAAAATGAAACATCCGGTGATAAAACACTACCCACAACAACCAAAGAAACAGAGAAATCAACAAAAGAAAGTGCTTCTGAAGGAAAAGAAGCAGAGACCACGTCAGGAACAGATGAAACTGATATAAAACCGGAAGAGACATCTGAAAAAGCTGATGCAAAACCTGCACAGAGCCAGACATCAAAACCTGCAGTTAGTGAACAGAAGACAAAGCCTGCAGCGAATACGCCGGAAAAATCCGATACAAAACCGGTACAGAGCCAGACATCAAAACCTGCAGTTAATGAACAACAGACAAAGCCGGTACAGAAACCAAGTCAGGCAGTTACACAGCCCGCTACCAAAGCACCTGCTGAACCTGCTACAACACCGGCTGCAACACCTGTTACAAAGCCTACAGAACCACAGAAACCTAAAGTAAAGACTATGTGGGATGCTCCTTACGATGTGGAAGGCATCAAGGCATATATAATCAAAGAGCTTAAAGCAAGAGGGTATAGTTATGGCCCAGAATATAGCAAAGAAAAATATGGTGTTGAAAGTGATGACATAACTCCAGATGAGGCAGCATGGGATAATTACTGTACCACAACAGCAGGCCCACAGAGATATTATGACAAGGTTAATAAATGTGCCGTTGGTCACCAGCATTATAAATGGTCTGAACCGTTTAACGGTTCCATTGCCGAAAATGCCGAAGCCTCTACTGAATGGATGGTAAATCATGCAATTAACTACTGGGATAATATTTATGGTAAAGAATATGATTATCCGGTTTTTTCAGTTTATGTTGAACAATTCGATGACGGTTGTGTTATCTTTTATATCTTAGCCGGCTAAAACCTAATATATTACCCCTTATAAGAACTCATGTTTCCGGATACATGGGTTCTTTTTTTATACCCGCCCCGGTGGGACGGAAAGCATACAGAAAGGATAGAAAAATGAAAAAGATAATAAAAAAAATAACGGCTATGCTCGCCGTTGTAGCCATGTTGCTTGGAATTATCCCGGTAACGGCTTTTGCAGCACCTAACAAGTTTACATCAGATACCGGAACATCATCTGATGACGGAGATTACATAGGCTCCGACGGAAAATACTATGAATACACAAGAAAACACTGCTACAGGATTATATACAATGAAAACAGCAAAGTATGGGAAATGGTTGAGAATCCTGACAGGGCATTGGAGCCGGCGGAAAAATTCCGTATAACCGATTCCAACGGAGTAAGCAATGTTGCTTACTGTATCGCTGCCGGTGTTCCGTTTCAAGAAACAGGATATACGGCAGAAAGCACAGATACAGCCCTGCAGTTCCAAAAATTGTCAGACGTGGCACAGAGAGGAATACTTCTTGCCCTTCTCTATGGATATGACGGCAATAATGCCGTACCTGTTAAAGGCTGCAATGCTGATGACTACAGATTTGCCACACAGGTAATCATCTGGGAATACGAGCAGCAGTTAAGAACAAGCACAAGTAATACAAGCATATCCTCCAACGCCTGGGGCGAACCTGCGGACGAATACAGCTACATGCTCAAAGGCAGACCTGCAGAGAAATGTTACAACTACATCCTTAACAAGATAGTAAACCATAACAAGATACCTTCATTTGCAGCTAAATTGAAAAGAGATGCGGATAATGATATCAATTACCTTAAGCAGCTTGTATACAATCCTTCAACAGGAAAGTATTCATTAACGCTTACTGATACAAATAACAGTGCAGTGGATATCGTTCCATCCGCTAACGGTGTAACAGTATCAAAGAACAATAACCAGTACACGTTTACATCATCAAGACCTTTTTCTAAGGCAACAGTCCGTCTTGACAGAAAAGAGTTCACAGACACCACCGGCTGTATCGTCTGGACATCATCATCACAGGCTCTTATAACAGGAACATTTGACCCTGTACCTTTTTATTTAGCTTTATATGCTGATGAAGCCGGCACAATGCAGATTGTTAAGACATCAGAAACAGGCAAAGTCGCAGGCATCAAATTCAGAATAAGCGGTAATGGTGTTAATCTTACAGTAACAACCGATAATTCCGGAAAAGTGTCACAGACTCTTGCTCCAGGAACGTATACGGTCACAGAGCTTGAAGTTCCGGACACAATCATTAATCCGGCATCGAAGACCGTCACAGTCACAGCCGGAGGAACAACAAACGTTGCTTTTTCCAACGTGCTTAAAAAAGGCAATGTCAAGGTTACTAAATCTTCAGAAGACGGTGTAATCGCAAATATCACATTCAAGCTGTCCGGCACTTCCACATCAGGAAAGACTGTAAATATGACAGCCAAAACAGACAGCAAAGGCGCAGCTGAATTTAAAGATATTCCAATCGGCACATACAGACTTGAAGAGGTTGGAACGGACGTAAGATATGTTGTTCCTGAAGCACAGAATGTTACAGTTTCTTACAATTCAACAGTCGGTGCAGCCTTTTCAAATGTCCTTAAGAAGTGGACAGCAGAGGTTGTAAAAAAAGATGCCGAGACAGATAAGGCACAGGCGGATGCGACATTATCCGGTGCAGTATACGGAATATATAAAGACGGTGTCCTTGTAGACACATACACAACAGATGCGGATGGAAAATTCACAACAAAAGAGTATGTATGCGGCAATTATACAATGAAAGAGATAAAAGCTCCTGCAGGTTATCTTCTTGATGAAACAGAATACCAGCTTGGGGCAGAGCCTACAAAGTTTACTGCAGAAAAGAACAGCTTAAACCTCAACGTCAAGGACGATGTAATCAAGGGAAAAATCCTTATTGTAAAGCATTCCGATAACGGAGAAACACAGATTGAAACACCGGAAACCGGTGCCGAATTTGAAATTTATCTTAAATCTGCAGGAAGCTATGAAGCAGCGGATGAATCCGTTAAGGATTTGGTAACCGTTGATGAAGACGGCTTTGCGGAATCAAAAGAGCTGCCATACGGTACATACACAGTACATCAGGTTAAAGGATTCCCGGATGTTAATTTCATCAATGATTTTGACGTATACATCGCCAAGAATGAGAAAACATATAAGTTCCTTATCAATAACAGAAGTTTTGAAAGCTATTTAAAAATAGTTAAAAAAGATGCCGAGACAGGAAAGACAATCCCTGTAAGCGGTGCGGCATACAAGATTTATGATGAAGCCGGAAATATTGTAACAATGAAATACACATATCCGGTTCTCACAGAAATTGACACCTTCTATACAGACAAGGAAGGTTATCTTATTACTCCTGAAAAACTCGGATATGGAAAATACAGCCTTGTTGAAGTGGAAGCTCCTTACGGATATGTCCTTAACAATGCTCCTGTTGATTTTGAGATAACAAGGGATGCTTCAGCAAGCGAAGACGGCCTTGTGATCGTAACGGTAAGCCAGGAAGACATGCCACAGAAGAGCGTTATCACAATCAATAAATCAGGAAGCATTTTTGCCACAGTCAAGAAAAATGATGACGTATATTCTCCGGAATATGCCGATGCAGCATTAAAGGATGTTACATTCAGTATCATTGCTGCAGAAGACATTATCACACCTGACGGAACGGTACGTCTTAAAAAGGGCGATACAGCATGTGAAATCACAACAGATGCAGACGGAAAAGCAGTATCTCCTGAAATCTACATCGGAAGATACATTATCAGGGAGACCAAAACACCTGCCGGATATGTACCTGCAGAAGACAGAAACGTGCTTCTTACCTATTACAACGAAAGTGACGGCATCAATTATTACGATTATGAAATAGTCAATGAAAGACAGAAAGCAAGCGTAAGCCTCTTAAAGAAGTTGGAAAACAGCGAAGATGACGTTACACAGGTCCTTTTTGGATTATATGCTGCAGAAGACATAAAGGCAGAAGACGGAAGCATTATTCCTGCAGGCGGTCTTATTGAAACCGCCAATCCGGATAAAACCGGTAAGGTATCATTCACAACAGACCTTCCTTTCGGCAGGTATTATGTTAAAGAGATAACAGCTCCTGAAGGATACATACTTGATACAAATGAGTACGGCTTCGACTGGAAGGGCGGAGACATGGAAGTTACCAAAATTGTAATAAATGACGGTAAAGCAATCATGAATATACATGAAGATGTTGTAGCCGGCGATAAGAAAGAAACGGCGGGTATTATAGTTATTGCCGTTATGATTGTTGCAATTCTTGTAGTCAATGTAGTTTTCGCAAAAAAGAAAAAAAGAAGAAGATAGTTTAAAAAGGCTCCGGAAACGGAGCCTTTAATAATATTAAAGGAGGTCATGAAATGGACTATGAAGTAAAAAACGTTATTGTCGAAGAAGACGATAACAAAGAAAAAAGCGAAAGTATCATATCTTTTGCAAAAGCATTAAAAGAGAAGGAGATGAAGAAAAATGGCACTGGCAATGAATGTATTTAAAAGAAGCATAGAAGAAAATATACAGGATTATCTCCCAAGAGAATACGAAGATGCTGAAATTTATTTTAGTGAAATCAGGAAAAATAATATCCAGGCAACAGGACTTATTGTAAAACTGCCGGACAGACAGGCAGCACCGATAATCAATCTTGACATGTTTTACAGGGATTTTATTGATGGAACGGACATAGAGAATATTTATAACGAAATTGCATCACTTGTTCAGAGAGGCTACAGGGAAGCTCCGGATTATTCAGAATTTGACATAACGGATTATAAAAACAATATCTCAATGACATTTGTTAATGCAAAGAACAATAGGGAAATGATTGCAAACATGCCCCACAGAATGGTAAATGACCTTGCCGTTATTTACAGGGTAAATCTTCCGGGAACTGAAAAAAATGAGGCATCAGTCCCGGTAACGTATGATTTAATGGAGTTTCTGGGTTATGAAACAAGGGAACAGCTTGAAGAACAGGCAGCTAAATACATGAAAGAAAATGACCCTCCGGTTGTTAAATCCATGCGTGAAATGCTTATTGAGATTGACCCGTCATTTGCAGATTTCCTTCCGGAAGAATCTGAAGACCCGATGTATGTAATAACAAACCGTTCAAAATGTAACGGTGCGATATCGGTTCTTGATAAAGAAACAATGGACAGCCTTGTTGACTTGATAGGTTCGGAGCTTACAATCTTTCCTTCATCAGTAAATGAAATGATAGCAGTACCAAAAGATATGGTGGATGGCAAGGAAGCCTTAAATATGGTAAAGCAGGTTAATGAAACAGCCGTTGAAGATAAAGATAAGCTGGCAGACAGTATTTACAGCTATTCAAAAGAAAAAGGTTTTGTCCAGGAAAAGATAAAAGACGACATGGAAAAAGACATCGACGGAAAAGACATGGAAATGTAATACATCAATCCGACCCGGTGGGGCGGAAATAAAACAGAAAGGCAGGGCGGCTATTTTAGCTGCCCTTTTTAGTTAAAAATGAACCGGACACAGGCTACGATAAAAAGATACATCAAAATGATAAGAGGCGGAGACATAGAAAGAATTACACCGGCAGATAACAGAACGGTAAGGGTACATTATGTGAATGGAAACACAGAGCTTCTTACATACAAAAATAACTCCGTAGTTAATGTAAGAACCGGCGAAGAAGTGATAACCAAGGCACAATATTTATATTTAATTGAAAAAGAAAGGGTTGAAAGGCTTAAATGAAGACTGTCAGATTTACTAATAAGATAGCAGCCCTTAAGAGGCTTAAGGAAGCTGGAATAAAGGATGAAAAGGACCTGCAGGCTGCAGACCTTGACATCCTTTTATCAATTCACAACATATCAATACAGGAGCTTAAGATACTGTCTGATATGAAAAAAGCAATAAAAAGAAACCAGTTATTAAAATATTTACTGGAAGAGGAGGAAACGTATGGAAGAGAAGATGAAAGAGATAATTGACCGGTTCAGGATGGAAAACGGCATTGATTTTGACGATGACATCCCGAATGAGGAAGCGGATGAACAAAATATCACAGACTGGAGGACAGAGGATGAACAAACTTCGTGAAAAGATAGTTGAGGATTTTATAAACGCATTGTCAGAAGACGTGATTCCTTGGGAGAAAGACTGGTATATGACAGTCACCCCAGTAAACAGCAACGGCAACGCATACCACGGTCTGAACCGTTATATGCTGTCATTTGTGCAGGAGGAAATGAAATATAAAGACAACCGCTGGATGACATTCAAGCAGGCGAACGATAAAGGCTATCATGTAAAAAAAGGTGAAAAGGGAACAAGGATAGAGTTCTGGTCATTATACGACAAGGAAAGAAAATGCAAGATAACCGGAGAACAGGCTGCGCTGCTTACATCAACAGAAGCAAAAGAAAGACTGGTTCCGCTGGTACAGGAATATACGGTATTCAATGCAGAGCAGATAGAAGGAATACCACCGCAGAAGATAACAGACAGGGAACAGATTTCCGTTAAAGAACTTGCAAAGGCAAGAGACAGAATCGTATCCGGAATGGACGTAGGTTTCAGAGAAGGCGGTGACAGGGCATTTTATAGTCCGCAAGAAGATTTTATCATGCTTCCTGAAGCACATAATTTCAAAAGTGACTACAGTTACATGGCAACATTCCTTCACGAAGCAGCCCACGCAACCGGTAATGAGAAACGCTTAAACAGGAAACTTTCAACTGTTTATGGAAGCCCGGAGTATGCTAAAGAAGAGCTTAGGGCGGAAATATCCGCAGCCTTTATGGCGCAGTCAATAAGGCTTAATGAAAAAGGAATACAGAACCATAAGTCATACATACAGGGCTGGATATCCTTACTAAAAAATAAGCCGGAAGAATTATTTGCAGCGATAAGGGATGCTGAAAAAATATCAGATTATGTCATTGAAAAAGGACAGTTCAAGTGCATGGAATATACGGAAAGCAAAGAAGAGTTTATCGAAAAAATGGACAGTGCATTTGCGGAAAATAAGCCGGTATCAAAGACAGAGAGAGCTGTCTACAGTCAGGTAATGAAAGAAAGATATTCAGAAAAAAGTCTTAAAACAATAGCTGAAGAAACAAAAAAAGCGATTAAAGATAAAGAGTACGAAAGGGAAATGTAATGGAAAAAAGTTTTTTATTCATGGATGTAAATGGCAGGCTTACAGAAATATTAAATGCCATGCCTGATGAGTTTATTCTTACCATTCCCATAAAAAAAGATGAAGGAGATGAAGAAAAATGCCGGAAGAATACGAATTAAAACAGGCTGCAATACGCCTTGTCGAAACATCACCGCTTTATTCAAAAAAAAAGATAACGTGTCCTGAAGATGCGGTAAGGATTCTTGCAAAAGAGCTGAGAACTTATGACCGTGAGGTATTCTGTGTTGTAAATCTTAGAAGTGATAATGCACCGATTAATTTTAATATCTGCAGTATGGGAGCCGTAAATGCCTGCATTGCACATCCAAGAGAGGTAATTAAGAGTGCAGTATTAAGCAATGCTGCCTCAATCATTGTCATACATAATCACCCTTCAGGAAGCCTTACACCGTCAAGATTTGACTTTGAAGTGACGGACAGACTGACGAAAGCATGTGACATCATGGAGATTCCCCTTACAGACCATATCATCATTGGGGCCGGCAATTCAGGAAATTATTTCTCTTTCAAAGAAAATAAAATTCTTGACATAAAGCCGGAGAAAAAAGAAAAACTTACGGAAATGGAAATGAGTAACAGGGAATGTTTTATGTAAAAAAAGAAGTCCTTGATGAAGTAAAAAAAATAGATGCACTCACTTATATTTCCGATTTTGAAGCCTATGATTTAAAAAAATGCGGCAACAGTTACATGCTGAAATCCCATGACAGTCTGAAGCTGTCAAACGGTAAATGGATGTGGCACTCAAGAGGCATCGGAGGGAAAACAGCCCTTGATTTTTTAATAAAAGTCAGAGGATTTTCTTTCATTGAAGCCGTTCAGATTTTGATTGAAAAATATAAAATTTTTTCAAAACCTGATGAAAAAATTAATAAAGAAATTGAAAAAAATATTCAGAGTGAAGCAAAAAAATTTTCACAATCCGAAAGAAATTTTAATGAAAAAGCTGTAAAAAATTTCACTCTTCCAAAGAAAAATTACAACAGTTTTTTAATAAAAAAATATCTTATCGGAAGAAAAATTGATAAAGAAATAATTAATTTCTGCATTGATAATGACCTCATTTATGAAGACAAACTGCATCACAATGTTGTTTTTATTGGATTCAATGAAGAAGGAAAGCCGGCACATGCCTCTTACAGAAGTACAATTAAAAGAGTGCTTGGTGATGTTTCGGGAAGTGATAAAAGATATGCTTTCAGAATTAAGATGAGTGACAAAAAATCCGTACATGTTTTTGAAGCAGCCATTGACCTTTTATCTTATGCAACGCTCATAAAAATGTCAGGAAAGGATTTCAGAAGAGAAAATTACCTGTCCTTGGACGGCATAAGCGGAACAGGAACAGATGAAAATCTGCATCCGGCATTAAAAAAATATCTTGAAATGTTCCCGGAGACGGAGAAAATATATCTCCATCTCGATAATGATAAAGCAGGAAGAACCGCAGCAGAAAATATAAAATTTCTTCTTAAAGATACTAGAACAGTCATTGATTCCCCTCCGCCATGTGGCAAGGATGTCAATGATTTTTTGTTATCAGAATGTGAAAACCGGTAAGAAAATTTCATTTTTTTTTCGGCTGGTTTCGTAAAAAAACATAAAAACCGGAGGCACATAAAAAAGGCTGCATTACCTTGGCAAGCAGTGCGTTTGTACTCCCATGGAGTAAAACACGCTTGTAAGGGGACACCCCTTAGACCCCGGATAAGAGAGGAAGTGAGAAGATGAGAAAAAGACAGGTCAAGAAGCAGTTCTACTTAAGTGACACGGAAAATGCCGGGCTTAAACGCAAGGCTGAAGACTGCGGAGTGTCGGAGGCAACACTCATAAGATTTCTGATAGCCGGATTTGTTCCAAAGCCAAAACCGGACGAGGAATTTTATAAAGACATGCGTGTCCTGTATGCCGTTTCCAACAACCTGAATCAGCTTACGGTAAAGTCACACACCTATGACTACATAGACAGCGAGGAGCTGCAGGACATACTTAACAATTTAGGAAAGTTCATTAATGACATCCAGCGAAAATATCTTGTCCCGGATGAAGGAGGGTAAGCATGGCAACAACAAGGTTCTGGAAGATTGAAGGAACAGGAAAAAACTTAAGCAACGTAATTAATTACGTCATCAATCCGGAGAAAGTAGAACCGGGTGAGTGCTTGGAACTTAATCTCCTGCACCTTCTTGATTATGCGACCAATGAAGAGAAGACAGAGAAGTCGGCATACGTTACAGGAATCAACTGCAGTGTCCAAAACTCCTTCAACGAATTTATGACCGTCAAGGAACAATTCGGAAAGACAGGAGGAATACTTGCGTACCATGGCTATATGTCTTTTGCGGAAGGTGAGGTAACGCCGGATGAAGCACATAAAATAGGCGTTGAATTTGCCGAGAAAAATTTTCCGGGATTTCAGGTTGTGGTGGCAACCCATCTTAACACAGACAACCTGCACAATCACTTTGTTGTCAATTCCGTATCTTTTGAAAACGGGAAAAGAATACATGATGAAGTGTCATGGTTTAAGTTCCACAAGCTCGCTGACAGGATATGTTCCGAACATAAAAAGTCGGTAATAAGAAATCCAAAACGGAGCAGCGTTCCGGAATATTACAAAAGAGAAGAAAGAGCCGGAAATAATGAAAGCTATAACATACTGCGTGAGGCTCTTGATGAGGCAATCAAAACAAGCCGGAATATAAAAGAACTCCGGGCAGAACTTAGCAGAATGGGTTACCGTTACAACCTAAGCCCAAACAGAAAGTATTGGACGGTCACACCTCTAAACCATGAAAGAGGAATAAGGCTGTACCATCTTGGCGAAGAGTACACAAATGCTGCAATCGAAAGAAGACTTGCAGAAAACAGAAACCGGCATCCGGTAATAAAGCCGGCAGCAACAGGAAGCATTGTGGGAATAGTGATAAGAAGATACACAGAGAAACCAGGAATGATTCTATCACTCTACAGGTATTACATGTATCTTATCAATTCTTACAAAAACACCGGGCGTAAGGCATACAGGATACCTCACGCAGTCAGGCAGGAAGTAAATAAGATTAATGTATTTTCAGAAGAGACAAAATATCTTGAAAAGAATAACATCACGCTGCTTTCTGAACTTCTTGGAAGAAAGACAGAACTGCTTTCGGAAATGAAAGTAAAAATGTCAGAAAGGGAGGAATTAAGAAATGAATTAAGACGAAAGGACAATGAAAATCCGGAAATAACAAAAGAAAAAATTTCAGAAGTCACGGAAGAAATAGCCGGTCTTCGGAAAGAAATAAGGATATGTGAAAACATAGAAAAACGAAGCGTGCGTATGGAAGAAAACCTGCGTGAGGAAGAAAGCAAAGAACAGGAAACAGAAAGGAAGGATGAACATGAGCGAAGCGGATATGGCGATGGAACTTGCGACCGGCTCGATAAAGATAATGCTTGACGGAAGCATTGCAGTATTAAAGATCGCCGGAAAGGCATCAGCACATGCAGCGGCACTTCTTGCTGCTGCATTGTCAGGGAACAGAAAGACAAAAGGTAAGATAAGACTTACGCAGATGTTAAAGGAAAAAGGCGGCATAACACTTTTTTCAGTCAAAAAAGATGAACTTGAAGCATTTGCAAAGGCCGCAAAAGCATACGGAATAAAGTATTGCATTGTAAAAGACAAAAATGCAAAGGACGATGGGATTCTTGATATTTTTGTAAGAAGCATGGATGCTCCGGTAATAAACAGAATAGTTGAGAAGTACAGGATGTCAGCAGTCAGACAGGATGTGAATATTGACAATGAAAAAGACCAGGGAAACTCAGACCCCCTGACGGAGAAAGACCGTCCGTCAGGGAGAGATTATTCAGAACAATATGAACAAGGCGATGTCACAATTAACATTGACACGCTTGTAACAGATGAGAAAGAAAACTCGTACGTTACAAGAGTCCCAGGCACATATGGAGAAGATGTAAGATACCTTGAAATTGATAAAGGACTTGCAGAAGAAGTGTATGGAGGAAAGTCTTTAAAATATCACATCGATGCTGATAAGGAATATACATTGACCGGCAGATATGGTGATGAATACAAAATCATGGGAAAAGACCTGCTTGCATCTTATGACAGAAAAGACACTAACAAAGTACATTCCGAGAAAGAAATGCGACCTTCAGTCCGGGAAAAAATAAAAGCTGCAGAAAAGACATCTGAAGAAATCCGTGAATATGCTAAAACATCAAATCCTGATAAAAGCAGCATATACGCTAAAACGGACGAAAAAGAGCAGCGAAAAGAACGTGCAGCATTTAAGCAGAATGCTTTCAACAGCTTTCCGCAGCGAAAGTATAACTTTGATGATGACAAGGATAATCTTATCATTATCAATGACAGGTAATATATAGGAAAGAGGAAATGAACAGCAGAAATAAAAAAAACAACTTATATATGGCGATAGCCGGGGAAGGAATGGTTATCTGGATTGCCCTTAAGATTGCACCCTACGCAAAAGGCGGACTGTTTGGTATTCTTAATAACTTTGGAACGGCGCTTTCAGGCAATCCGTTTAGATTTACAATCGTACCGGAAACAGTAAAGACACTTCTTATTATGTCAGGATTGTATCTGTTTGCTGCAGCTTATCTTTTTTCTATAATGAAGAATAAAAGACCGGGCGAAGAATACGGTTCGGCAAAATGGGCTGATGTAAGAGAACTTCAGAAGAAATACAGCCAGAATCCGGAGACGGACAGAATCCTTTCAGAGAATTTAAGAATCGGCATGGATATGTATAAGCACCAGCGTAATCTTTTTACATTAATAACCGGTGGAGCAGGAGCTGGTAAAACAAGAGGATATGTAATACCGAATATTCTTCAGGATAACGGCTCAAAGGTAATACTTGACCCAAAGGGCGAAAACCTGCGTGCAACAGGTAATGCTTTATTAAAAATGGGTTATAAGCTAAAAATTCTTGACCTAATCCACATGGAAAGAAGCCACAGATATAATCCTTTTCATTACATAACATGTCAGAATGACGTACAAAGAATTGCAACTATGATTTTTTCGGCAACCGGAAAAAAGGATTCCAAGCCGCAGGACCCATACTGGGAGAATGCAGCAATGGAAATTTTGATGGCTTTAATGTTATATCTATACTACGAAGCTCCTGAAGAAGAACAGAACTTCGGTATGGTAATGGATATGGTACGTCTTCTTTCATCAGGAGGAAATGACGAAGAAGAAATAAATCCTCTTGACGCATTATTCCTTGATTTGAAGGCTGTAAATCCCGGACATCCGGCTCTTAAATATTATGAAGACATAATCGGAGTTCCGAACAAAACATTGCAGACAATCAAGTCTACACTGACTGCAAAACTGTCTGCTTTCAATATGGATGAGGTTATATCCCTTACAATGACGGATGAGCTTGAAATCGATAAGATAGGAGAAGAGAAGACAGCTCTCTTCTGTATCATTCCCGATATGGACCCGTCATTTAATTTTATTGTATCGATGTTATATTCACAGATGTTCCAGAAACTGGCATATCTCGCCGATAACGTGTACCATGGACCTCTTCCGCTGCATGTTCATTTCATTATGGATGAATTTGCGAATGTAGCATTGCCGGATGATTTCGATCACGTTGTATCTGTCATACGTTCAAGGAATATTTCAGTATCGATTATCTTACAGAACATGAACCAGATTAAGGCAATATATGAAAAAGTCTGGGAAACAATCGTTGGAAACTGCGATACATACATATATCTTGGCGGTAACGAACAAAGCACTCATAAGTATGTATCAGAACTTCTTGACAAAGAAACGATTGATACTAATACATATGGAATGAGCCGTGGCATGCATGGCAGCTTCACAACCAACGACCAGAAAGCCGGCAGGGAACTTATGCAGCCGGGTGAGGTAAGGAAACTGTCAAGAGATAAATGTATTGTCATGATAAGCGGTGAAGAACCTGCAATGGACTTCAAGTATGATTTGCAGTCACATCCTCTAATTCACGAAACACCGCTTGCAAAGGGCAAAAAAGGAAAACCTTATACTTACGGCAATGTTACACTTCAGGATTCGGATGTCGGCATAATCGGATATATGTATAAAGAAGATGTCAGCGAGGACGAAATATACAAGCCGGACACAACCTGCCAGATATTAACAGAAGAAGATATTAATAACAGAGTAGCTTAGAACTCCAAAAAAAGGGGTTCTTTTTTTATGCCTCCGTCCCACCGGGGCGGAGAGCAGCCACAGAAAGGAAATAAAGAACATGAAGAAAAAAATTGTAACAATAATAACAGCAATGGTAATGATATTTGCATCAGCCGTTACCGTTTTTGCAGAGGATAATGCCGGTAATGAGGTAATAAGTGCAATCAATAAACTTGATGATATAATATTCGGGATAATCAAGGCAATAGGCATGGGATTTGCGGCATGGGGAATACTGAATTTTGCTTCATCCATTTCATCACATGATTCAGGACAGAGAATGCTCGGCTTTACCAATGTCACAACCGGTCTTATAGCAATCTTTGCGAAGGAGATTCTTAAAGCAATAGGAGCCATGTAAGGAGGCAAAAGATGAATGAACTGATACGAGAAATTCTTTTATCCGGCACAAAGTTCTGGGGAACTACAACAAAATACATATGGGCTATGCTGACAGACAACCTGTCGGAATGGAATAACGGTGTGTTATGGGATGTTATTATACAGATTAATGCAGCATTAAAGGATATAGCATACGGTCTGATTATTGTGTTTTTTGGAATCGGTTTAATTAAGGAAACATCCAGTTTTGCTGAATTAAGAAATCCCGGAACAATACTGAAACTATTCATCCGCTATATAATTGCAAGAATGATTGTAGGCTTCAGTATTGATTTCATGAACACTATTTATAAAATTGTAGGCGGTATTGTAGCAAAGATACATGACACAGGCTTCACCGAAATATACACAGGCCGAGGCGGAGGCATACCGCAGGCTGTTACAGATGCCATATATTCAATTCCGTGGTATGCAAGTATTGTAGGACTGATTTTTTCAATCATTACATTTATTGTGATTGTAACACTTACGGTAACGGTAATGTTAACCGTTTATTCAAGATTTTTTAAATTATACATATACACGGCAATGGCACCTGTAATGTTAAGCCCAATCGCCGGCGAAGGGACACAGAACATCGGCTGGCAGTTCGTAAAAGGCTACATATCCGTATGCCTTGAAGCTGCAGTAATAGGTCTTGCAATGATTATATATTCTAAATTAGCAACAGTAATAACAATATCAAGCTGGTTTAACAGCGGTTCCATGCTGACGCTCGTTCTTGGGTACATGGGAGAGATTGTATTCCATATGTTATTAATGACCGGAATTGTCAAAGGTGCATCAGGAATCATAAAAGAAATGTCATCACTTTAATATATGCCTCCGTCCCACCGGGGCGGAGAGCATTTACAGAAAGGATTTAAAATGGAATTTAAAATAAATAAAGAAATACGAGATTACAAAGAACAGTTTTTTCTTGGTTTTAATGAAAGACAGACTGTCTTTACAGTTGTTATAATCATCGTTGCACTTACACTTCATTTTATTCTGAAAGATAAAATGAGTTCAGACACAAGATCCTGGGTAATACCTACGGCGGTAGTTCCGCTGTTCCTTATCGGGTTCAAGCCATTCAAAGGAATGTATCTCGAAAAATTTATTGCAGCGTGGTTTAAGCAGTGTTTTTTAATGCCAAAACAATTAACCTTTGGAAATGATGATTACATACAGGATATATTGAAGGAGGAAATACATGAAAGAAAAAGCAAGAATTGATAAGATACCTATACCAAGAAAGCTTCAGGATATAATTCCTGTAAAAACAATATATTTAAACGGAATTTTCCGCCTGAAGAATGGAAGATTTTCAAAAAGCTACAGGATTAAAGACATTAATTATCAGGCAGTGGGCAAAGAGGAAAAAAAGAGCTACTCATCAAGATATGCTGACTTCCTTTCAGGCTTTGAAAGCGAATTTATGTATGAAATCACAGTAAGCAGAAGAAAGCTCAATCTGGAGGAATACAATGATAAATACTTACTGAAGCCTGCAGAAGATGACCTTGAAGAAATCAGAAATGAATATAACAAAATCATATCTGACATAGTGGAAGAATCAAATACGATATATCAGGAAATATATCTTACACTTTCAACAGATGCCAGTTCATACGAACTTGCAAAAAGCTACTTTGACAAAGCTGCAATAAGCCTTCAGAACAGCCTTGTAACAATGGATTCAATGCTTGAAGACATTGACGGAAAAGAAAGACTTGAAATATTCAATGATTTTAACAACAGCGATAAGTCAGACATTGACTTAAAGGATATGATAAAAGGCGGCAGGGATGCAAGGACATATATCAGTCCCGGAAGTTTTGTATCGGAACATGATTATATTAAAATTGGTAAAAAGTATGCAAGGACACTTGTTGTTACGGATTACTCAACCTATATAAAAGACAATGTTATATCAAGGATAATCGGAGACATCCCGAATCCGGTAATGTTCTCCATAACATCTGACCCGGTTCCGACAGATGAAGCAGTAGAAAACGCAGAGCAGCGTTTAACAAAAATTAATAAAAACATCGACCAGTGGAAGAAGAAACAGCACAGCCGTCATATGCCTTATGATGAAATCCCATACGATTATCAGGTTCAGCGTGATGAAATAAAGAAATTCATAAATAATCTGCGTGAAGATGATATGAGACTTTTATATTCAACAATGACGATTTTACATACTGCAGATACACTTGAAGAGCTTGACAGGGATACGGATGCGGTTATAGCAGCCGGAAAAACTGCAGGCTGTAAAATATCCGTTCTGGAGTACAGACAGTTTGAAGGGCTGCACACAGCACTTCCATACGGATTACGCTGCATAGACATATCAAGAACAATGTTAAGCGGTTCAATGCTTGCATTTACACCATTTTATGTAGAAGAAATTCAGGATTACCATGGAAGTTTTTATGGGAAAAACCAGATAAGTAAGCATCTTATAATGGCTGATGAGACAAAGCTCAATAACGCCAATATGATGATATTGGCTGTTCCCGGTTCCGGTAAATCTGTGTTTGCAAAACTTAAAATGGGATTTGAAGCACTTGCCGACCCTGATACGGATATAATAGTAATCGACCCGGAGCGTGAATACGGAAGCCTGGTAAAAGCGTACGGTGGAGAAGTAATAAAAATATCCGCAGAAAGCCCTCATCATATAAACCTTATGGACATAAACGAAGATTACAGTATCGAAGAGGACAAGCCGGTAACACTTAAGTCACAGTTCATCATGTCAATATTTGAACATATCCTAAACGGAATAACACCTGCAGAAAAAACAATCATAGACAGGTGTGTTATCAACGTATATAAATCATACGTTGAAGCCGGTTACAAAGGAGAGGCACCAACATTTGAAACCCTGTATGATGAGATAAAATCATGTGATGAACCTGAAGCAAGGGATATAGCCCTCGCCATGGAGTTATTTGTAAAAGGTTCACTAAATACTTTTGCAAAAAAGACAAATGTAAATACCGATGCAAGAATACAGTGTTATGACCTGTGGGATATGGATGAGCAGTTGATGCCTGTAGGACTGGAAGTGGTTCTTGACAGCATCCTTAACAGGGTATCCTCAAACCGTTTTTCAGGAAGAAAAACGATAATTATTGTAGAAGAGCTGCACATGTATCTAAAGTATCAGTATAGCGCCGAATTCTTCTACAAACTGTGGAAAAGAATCAGGAAGTGCAATGGTCGCTGTGTTGGAGTTACACAGAATGTACCCGACCTTATGACATCAGATACGGCAAGAACAATGTTATCCAATTCAGAGCTTGTAGTGCTGCTTAAGCAGTCTGAAGATGATCTTGAAGATATCAGGAAACTCTGTCACATATCAGATGAGCAGCTTAATTATGTGCGTAATCCTTTAAAGGGCTGCGGATTATTGAAAATAGGAAAAACAGTCATTCCTTTTGATGACAGAATCCCTAAGGATACAAAGATTTATGAGCTTGTGAATACTGATTCCAAGGAGAAATCATATGCCGGAAATTAAGATGCCTGATAAGGACAGGCTTGCACTTGCAGGAACAGCAAATAAATTAAATACAGCAGATGATACGAAAGAAGAGCAGCCTTCAGAATATGCTGAGCAGAAAATCCTAAAAACGGCAGATAAAGCCGGTTCAGGGATGAAGGATGTAAAAAAGACCGGCAATGATATAGACAGACGTATACTTGAACTCCGGGAACGAAGAAAGAACCAGGCAAAAGACCGGTATGAAGGATTCCGCCCCGGTGGGGCGGGAAAACAGCCGGGAAAGAATCCGGATAAAAAATATACCGGAAAAGGGACCGGGAGTTCATGGAATGGGAAAAAAGACAATAAGACTTCTTTTTCGGCAGGTAAGGAAGAAAAAGATAAAAGACTGTCATTAAAAGTAAAGGGAAAGTCCGGAGAAAATGAACATAAAAAGTTCTTTACGCCGGATGACAGGGAAAATAGCAACAGTAATTCCTTTAACCTTAATAATATGCTCCAGATGAACAATACAGATAATAACATGTCATCAAAATTACTTAATAAGGTAATGGAGATAGTAAAGAAAATCATTAAAAAGGTAATTAAGATTGTTGTCATGAACCTTCTTTATATCCTTGCTCCGCTTATTCTTGTTGTCCTTATAATTTTCACACTTATTTTTACACTGTTTTCCGGAAAAAGCAAAGGCTCTTCAACCGTAGACAGCAGCAACAAAATAGTATATGAGTTCATGAACGGCGATACGTCTTATGAAGAAATATGTAAGGTCTATCCGGTAGATAAGATTACAAAAAAGGTATATCAGGAATTTTATGAAAGCGTAACCGACTACATCGAAGAAAACAATACAGACAACAGCCTTACGGATACCAAAGGCGTAAGCCTTAACTGGGAATATGTGCTGCATGTATACCTTGCATATGAGATGACCGTGACAGATGAGGACAGCATACCTGTTATGCTTATTTGGAACGAAGATATGGAAAAGTTCCTGAAGGAATACATAACCATTGAAGGCATTAATAAAGACGGCATATATACCGTAACAGCTTCATTAATGGAGCGTAAAGACATTGCAGACAAGGCAGAGCTTGATAAGGATATGTTTGATGTATCGTATGACACAGGTTATATATATGACCCATTCATATTCACAGTGGCAGAACAGATACCGTCTTACGATAAATACATTAATTCTGAAGAAGAAACCGAGGAAGAGACAACATCCGGACACTCCGGAGGCTCGTTCTGAAAGAAGCGATTTCCCGACCCGGTGGGTCGGGGATTTTTTTATCACAAAAGTATAAAAATATGATAAAATGACATATTAGGAAGGTGACAAAATGAAAGATATTATTTTATACCATGGAAGCCGTGGTGGAATAGAAGGAAACATAAAGCCTGAAAGCAGGGAAAAATGTGATTTTGGTAAGGGATTTTACCTTGGAGAAAATCCAATGCAGGTAAGAGGTCTTATATGTGGAGACAGTGACCCTGTTTTTTATGAAATCAGATTAAAACTGTCAGAAATTCCTGAAGAACGGATTTTGAGACTGGATGGAAAAGACTGGATATATGTAGTTCTGGCGAACAGAAAAAAATGCGAGGATTTTAATAAACTTGAAATGGCTAAAAAATGGCAGAAAAAGTTATCAAAATATGATGTAATTGTAGGACCGATTGCAGATGACCGTATGAATATAGCAATTAAGAGATTTTCTGATTATACACTTACTGATAAGGGATTGGAATACTGCCTGAAAAAGGCTGATTACGGCATGCAGTACGTTCTTAAGACAGAGCTTGCATGCAGCAAGGCAGAGATAATTTCATATCATGATTTATCAGAACAAGAACTGGATGATGCTGATATGTACGGAAGAGATATGAGAAGCAAATGTAAGAACATAATTAATGAAGCTTCTATACTGTTCAGAAATAATGGAGAATACCTTGACCAACTGATTAAAAGAGAGCTTCTTAAACAGAGAGAAAGGAATGAAAATGAAAGATGAAAGGTTTACATGAAATAGAAGGCGTTGAATATGATATATGCGAAACCCAACAAATAATCTTCAGAACGTATGCCATTAAAGGATATGACATGGAGATTTTTACAAAAGAATATCTTACATCAGATTTTTGCAGCAGATATATGGACAGGTCATATTCGAGGTTTCAACTGGAAGATGTTGGAGAATGTTCAGATTTTTTCCTTCCGGAAATAGGCGAAAGGCTGAAAAAATATGAAAATGGTAAAATATTTGACCCTGATATTGCTGAATGGATGGGATTTACATACCGGCAGCTTCAGCTCGAAACAGGTGTTAAAAGTAAGGAACTGGTAAATAGAATAACATTCAATGATATGTTAAGGTTATATCCGGGTATGCACACAATAGATGAATTGGATGCGGCTGAACGTATAAGTGAAATGTATAATCTGGTAAATAATTGAGCTTCCGCCCCACTGGGGCGGGGGCTTTTTTTATACTATATTTTTTTATGAAAAACTAAGATAAGTATTGACAAAACACTACTATGGTATTATAATAATACCATAGTAAAACAATAAAAGGAGAACCAATATGAAAATCAAATTTAAAATTGAAGAAACAGACTATATTATCGAAGATAATGACAGAAGAAGTATTTTTAATATCATAGCAAATGCACTGAATAAATACATAGAAATTGAGTATATTGATTGTGCATATACCATAGGAGGATATTCTAATGGAGAGTATGATAATAAACAGTATGTACTAGATACAAGGAAAAAAATTCCGTATGTATACACATACTTTTGCTCATACAAAGGTGTTCCTACTCCTTATGGAATTATTGTAAATGATGTTGTTACTGTTGCATATCATACGAATAAATTAATCGCTCTTATTCAGGCAGATATTGCTTTAATGACAGAACATTCATTTGAAAATACTGACATTATTTTGAAAATTCCAGAGGATTATTTTTTCCAAAAGGAGATAGTTAATGCTGAAACGAAGTATAAAAAAGAACTGAAAGAAATAAAAAGGATAGCAGAGCTTCTTGAAGAAGATATAACGGATATTCCAGATAGCAATCTCGTTAATATCTATTTTGATAATTTCGCAAATGATAAACCATATGCTTTTTATTCCACGGAAAAAAATGCTAAGATAATAAAAGAAAAAAAATTAAATTTGTTTTCTGAGTACAGAAAAAGAGAGGAATATCTACATGGTTTTATTTTTGAACTGAAGAAATGGAAAATCGCTTTAAATGTGAACCAAGATGAGCTATCCGAAATCCTGAAAGTTCCAAAACGTACAATAGGTAATTGGGAATCAGGCTCAAGCGTTCCTTTAGAAGAAGTACAAGAAAATGTACTATCGCAACTTAAAAGAATTTTTTATGTGTGTGTTGCCGGTAGAAACATTTGAAGATGGAAGCGAAGTTATAAGATATAGTGCATATATTCAAGGTATACGTCCATAATAGTGTATTATTACACTGTTATGGAAGAGCTGATTTGACATCCGCCCCAGTGGGGCGGAATAAATGTGTAAAATGAACTAAAAAGTAAAAAACGCACATTTGACATAAAAATATTAAAATGTATACTTAAAATAGTACATTGAAAATTGAATAAAAAGTCAAAGATTCAGCGATTCTCCACTTCGCCAATCCTTTCCGCCCCAGTGGGTCGGAAACGAAAGGCAGGAATGTCTCATCTCGTGCGACGAAGATTCTCGTTAAAAAATAACGTGCTTAAGAAAAAGAGCAGAAGACAAACCTATGCCGGTCGGTAACCGGGGTAAATGAAGCGGATGGCTCACTCCCATTTCAGGTTAAACCACTTGGGACAGCGGAAATGTTTACACAAAGGGACAGGCTCCAGACGTGTGAAGTGTGTGTACCAGCACAGGATTACAGACTGGATAAAAATAATGATAAGAGGAAGATACCATGGAATTTAAAATGATTGAAAAACAGGTATTTAACGCAATGTGCATTGCAGCAAGTAAGATAACAGCACAAATACTTGAAGAGATTGATAATACACTGATGAGACAGCGGGATAAAAAAATATTTCGCTCAAAAGGCAAAAAAACAACAACAATAAAAACAATATACGGAAATGTTGAATACCGAAGACAAATGTATCTTGATAATAATGGAAATGCAAGATACCTGCTTGATGAATATATGAATACAAAAGAAAACGGAATGTATTCCGTCAATTTGATTGAAAAAGTGGTAAAAGCAGCTACAGAAGAAAGCTACAGGAAAGCCGCAGAACAGTTAAACGATACCACAGGAAATAACATTAGCCATACAGCAGTATGGAATATAATTAATACATTAGGAAATAAAATATCAGAAAATGAAAATAACAGGACCTCTGAAGAATACAGTCCTGATAAAAAAGATACAGAAGTAATATTTGAAGAAATGGATGGCGTATGGTTGCCAACACAGACAAAAGAGCATAAAGCAGACATAAAGCATGAATTAAAAGTAGCAACTATATACGAGGGATGGGATGCCGAAACAGGCAGCCACCTTATAAATAAGCAGATAGTAGCCGGAATGGAACCGGCAAAAACATTTATTAAAAAGAAAGATAATGCCATAAAAAGGACATATAACATAGATGAAATCAAATACCGCATCCTAAACGGAGACGGTGGAAACTGGATAAAAGATGAAGCGGACGGTGTGATATTCCAGCTTGACCGCTTCCACGTTCTGAAGGAAATCAGAGCAAAGATAAAAGACAAAAGAGCAGCCAGGGATATCGCTTCGCTATACAGAAATGCAGAACCCGACAAGATGCTTGATTATATTGATACATATGCAAACAGCATCGATACAAATGATCAGGAAGACAAAGGTGCAGAAAATGCAAGAAAACTGTATCAATATCTTAATAACAACTATCATGGTTTGATACCTTATAAGAAGAGAATCAATCTTCCTGAAGCTCCAGAAGGAATAATATATAAAGACATGGGCGTGCAGGAGAACCAAAACTGCACTGTAATAACACTTAGAATGAAACATGGAAGAATGAGGTGGTCCGTTAATGGAGCCAACGCAATGGCTAAAGTCCTTGCAGCTAAAAATAATGGACAGCTTGAAGCCTTCATACAGGGTAAATTTAATAAAGATGAAGTCCCTGAAATAAGTGAAAATTTGAGTGCAGGAAAAATACCTGCAGTAATAGCAAGACATAAAAATATATATGCTGAAATATTAAATGGTGGATTACCTATTCTATCAACAAAGAATGGTGTATATACAAAACTGATTAGAAATCTCTCATAAAGAGAAGAAAGGAGGCAAAAGATGAACAAAGTCATTTTAATGGGACGTTTGACAAGAGACCCTCACATCAGCTTCACAACCGGCGAGAATCCTATGACAATAGCAAGATATACTCTTGCTGTAGACAGAAGACGTAGAAGTGACGGTGGAGAGCAGACAGCAGACTTTATTTCCTGTGTGGCATTTGATAAATCTGCCGAATTTGCAGAAAAATACCTTCATCAGGGAACAAAGATAGCTATAACCGGTCGTATACAGACCGGCAGCTATACTAACAGGGAAGGTCAGAAAGTCTATACAACAGATGTTGTAATTGAAGAACAGGAATTTGCAGAAAGCAAAAACAGCAGTTCTTCAGGAAGACCGGAACCTGGAACAGATGCGGACGGCTTCATGAACATTCCCGACAATGTAGATGACGAAGGACTTCCGTTCTAAATCTTTTGCCACCTCTAGAAAAACACATACACGCAGATATTCTGATTTGCACAAAGTCGGATCTTGTGGTACGGGATATTGATCTGCTGAAGAAGCTTGGAC
>OHZM01000059.1_pt1 | contig 41159 bp, 35 predicted proteins | sample 1580481 | NCBI WGS metagenome assembly OHZM01 (sample SAMEA3882506, study PRJEB24775) | human gut metagenome | biome: human-associated habitat; feature: intestine environment; material: feces | place: Netherlands | collected 2009/2010 | reverse complement strand
TCCTATGATTAAAAATCTTTTCATAATCTTCTGATTTAAATCGTTTGATATTATCTGTGTTGAGGTCGAAGAGGATGACTTCTTTGTTGATATTGCTGTTTTGGTGGTTGATACTCTTGATGGCTTCCATAATGTCGGTCATTTCGGGCTTTCTTACCACGATGCTATCGCCTGGCAAAACAGGGAAGTCATCATCTGCATGCATGATGCCTATGAACTTTCCTTCTCTGAAGAGGATGCGCCAGCTGAAGAGCGGATAGGCGGCAGAGAGCGGCAACGGATAACTGCCCAGATGCTGGATGTAAGGAACTACATCCTTCATGTCGAGTATCGGCTTTTGGCAACTTAGCTGTTTTACATCGCCTGTATTATACATCATCAGGATGCCTCTATCCACAGGGGGTGGAGTCATCGAGAGCTGGTGTAACCGTATGGTAGCAGACAGCTTTATCTTCTTGGCTTTGGCTTTCACTCTTAGTTTTTCGAGGAAATCGAAGTATACTTTTTGGGTTGATGCCGTCCAGTCGCAGTCTATCTGAATCTCCTTTACTCGCTTTACATCGTTGGCTTCATTCATCTGAAGGATGCGAAGAAGGATTTTGTCGGCTAGGTATTTACCCATTTTCTCGCTTGTTTTCAAACAATCGTTGACGATATAAACAACGGGTATTATTTCGATGCCTTCCGGTATCAGAGATTCATGTGTTTTCCCGTTTCTATTTTCTTCAAAAGTGTTGAAATGCAGGGTAGCATTGGGCATGATTTCTCCATCTGCATCCTTTACCACATCGAAGTATCTCACGTAGATACGATTAATGTGGTGCTTTTGGATGAAGTTCATCTTGTTGCTGTCCAATTGCCATGTAGTGCTCCAATAGTAGGCAGAGCGTAAGTCTTTCTCAGCTTTGCCTTGTGAGCAGGATGTGAAGCCGATGGTAGCGGATAAGGCAAGCTGCAAAAATGCCAATGTTATATGATTCCATATTCTTCTCATCATTTCTTGAACCTTATTTCCGCAACACGATAATTTAATATTTTTTATAAGCACCTGAGCTACAATAAGTTGCTCAGGATTTGTCTTGTCAGAAATTTCACTTATCTTGGTGTTGCAAAATAAATAACAAATAAAACTCTGAATGACATAGCAAAAATACAAATAAAATCTGAGAAACTCACCCTTTTGGAGGATTTTTTTCTATTATGGAGCAATTTGATGCTCTTTTAGCTCAAACCATAGATTCCACCTTAGGATTGAGATGCACATTGTTTGGTTATCAATATAGTGTGATTCTACGTTCTCTGATTTGCATATATCTTTGTGGTGGCAAGTAACGCATCTTCGATGACATGAACGAAACTTCCCAAATGGATGAAGACATCACGCAGGCACGTATAGAACATTTACTCAGACAACAATGCTTATGCCAACCTGTTCAAGACAGACTTTGGTTAAAGACCATGCTTTTCTGGTTAAACCAGCGTATTACCTCAAGTCGCTTTATGGGGTAAGGGGATTTTGTGTTTACGACGTTTCTGTTATGCAAGGAACATGTACAATAAAATGAATTTTTATCGTTTTACAAGCAAAATCCCACGAAACCCAATAGGTTGCGGATTTGAGGTTAAATCTGTTTTTTCATATAACACATACTCTTCTCATCCACAAAAAGAGAGAAACCAAGGAGCATAAGCTACTCGATTCCTCTCTGGAGTTTCTATTTTGCAGTTGTCATTTAAAGAGTCTATATTCACAGGCTTTGCTCTACAACTCCTTTACCATAAAAATGGTGGTGGCGGTATGTCCCGAGTCACCAAGGCGCTGAAGAATATGCCTGAAGCCATGACGCTCATACATGGCTACTGCATCTGAGAATTGTGGGAATGACTCGATATACAAATGACTATAACCAGCCCTTCGGGCTTCTTCAATGGCCTGCGAGAACAAAACAGATCCATTGCCTTGACCACGAACTAAAGGAGACAGGTAGAACTTTATCAGTTCTGCATATCCATCCGGCAATCCCTCCGTGGGATAATAGCCGCAGCCTCCCTGAACGACCCCATCATCAGCTACAACCAAATAGCCGGCATTCTTCCCAGCCATTGCATCAAAGATGTGCTCCGTCCTTGGGTCATCATACACGGTGTTGACCAGCGGAGCGCCATATTCCTCAAAAACAGAATGGATGACATGAGCCAACTGTTGCTGGTCCTTCTCTTCAATATGTCTAATCTCAATCATATCAATTTTCTAAATCCTTATTTCCGCAACACTATAATTTAATATTTTTTATAAGCACCTGAGCAACAAAAAGTTGCTCAGGATTTTGCCATGTCAGAAATTTCACTTATCTTAGTGTTGCGAAAAGAAGACAAGCAAAACTCTAATATGACATGGCAAAGATACAAATTAAATCTGAGAAACTCACTCCTTTTGGGGGAATTTTTTCGATTATGGAGCAATTTGATGCTCTTTTAGCTCAAACCATAGATTCCACCTTGGGATTGAGATGCACATTGTTTGGTTATCAATATAGTGAGATTCTACGTTCTCTGATGTGCGTATATCTTTGTGGTGGCTCATGTGTGGAGGATATTTCAACACACCTTATGAAATTTGTCTCTTCATCCAACTCTTCGTACTTGCAGCGCAATTTGAGATGATATAAATAAGGTGTAGCTTCTCATATCATAAAGGTAAATACAAAGTTATAAACAACATCTTTGCAAGTTTTTCCTCAAAAAGTTTATCTATGACTTTTATACCCGATGAGAATATTAACAGATGACGTGGACTGACCATAAAAAATAGTATAAAAAAACAGAACCCAATCATCTCGATTGAGTTCTGCATACCTTGAAAACATACTTATACTATTATCTGTCACCTAAAGAATCACATAATACTTACTTAACTAAAAAACCTTGTAAACTTTATGACATCCATCGTATGAGTCAAGTCCTTATTAGAGCACTTTTAATGTAATGCAAAGATAATCAACATTAACAAAAAAGGCTTGTAATATGAAAGAAACAATTTTTTGTGATTTGTAAAATCTTAAAAAAATACCTTTTTATCCATGCCATCACATCAAAAAATGATAGTCAAAAGCCCAAAATAACGGTTTGTTATAACTGATAATCAGAATTTTGCATTTTTGAAACATCTTTTTTGAATTATGATAAAGCTTTTCGGATAATTTGCGTAACTTTGCAAAAGATTAGCAAAAGATTATCAAATAATCTCTGCAAGATAAGTTATAAACCAAACCTACCAATATGATGTCACCCAACTTGTTTTACCAAGACTTTTTGCTGTGCATAGGAGTGGCAAGTCTGATTTTCGGACTGTTTCTTCTCTTCTTTAAGGCACCAGCCAACAATATTTACCAACCTTACCGACGTTCAAAGAGTCTTTTGGCGGCAGGCTATCTTGTCATGAGCCTCAACATTATGTTTTGGGGCATCACTTTCGATGATAGGTTTACCAAGCCCGATGTGTTGGATATTTACAACGAGATCATCGCCATTTATCTGCTCTACATTATATTCAACTATGCGCTCTGCAATCTTCTGGACCATCACTATCTTACCCGTCGCCGGCTGTTGACGGATGCCTTCAGATGGGTGGGAGTCATAGCGATAAGCGCCTTGTCAATGTTGCCACTGTTCGAGAAGATAAGATGGGGAATTGCAGCATTCATCTCGTTCCTGCTTATCGAATACATCGTAAGTTTCCTTTATAAGTTCCGCAAACTTTACCTGCACAACGACAAGGTGATGGCCAACTATTTCGCTGACGATAAACGCAGATTTGTGGCATGGACCAACCGACTCATCTTACTCATGGTGGTATATGGCCTGCTGGCATTTATTTCTATTTTCCAGGGAATATGGTTCAACTTCTTTTTCCAATGCTATGCTTTGGTCTTCAATTTCTTCGTTGTCATCAGTTTCTTGAATCACTGTCAGCCCTATGGCGACATAGAAAAAGCCTATATGGAATGGGAAGAACAGGAGAAGTCCGTCTGTCAGCCGGAAATAACCCACAGCAAAGTGGTGTATCACCTGTTGGAGAGCAAACTGAAAGTCTGGGTTGCGCGGGAGAAATATACCGAGCCCAACCTTACCCTCGATTCTCTTTCCACCTATGTGGGAACCAACCACACCTATCTCTCACGCTTTCTCAAGGAGACTCATGGCGTGAGTTTCAGCGAGTGGGTTTCGGGCTTGCGTGTGTCGAAGGCCAAGGAGCTGATGCGGAAGAATCCCAAGGACAAACTCGAAAACGTGGCTTATCTCTCGGGATTCTCTTCTCTCTCTTATTTTTCTAAAGTTTTCTCTCATTTGGAGGGTGTCTCGCCTGCCCGTTGGCGCGACAGCATGTCCTTATAGTCTGACGGTGTGTCATTGAAGAACAGGGCAAACTGTCTGTTGAAAGTAGAGCGCGACGAGAAGCCCGCCATCTGTGATACGTCATTGACACTCAGGTCGAGGTCGGTTCTTTCGAGCAGTTGTGAGGCATAGCGCAGTCGATAACGCGTGATAAACTGGCTAATGGTGAGTCCGCCTCCATAACGTTTGATGGCATTGGCCAGATAAGTGCGGTTGGTACCTAAGCTCGCAGCAAGGTCTTCGGGCTTAAAGTCGGGACTGACATAAGGCTTATCTTCATCCATCAACTGACAGATACGTACAAAGAGACTTTCCTCCTTGCTGAGTTTGGCCTGCGGTTTGTTTTCCAGTTCCGACAGGAGCGTACGTTCCTGTAGGTGGAGTCGCCTCACAATCGCAGACAAACGTCTGAGCTTATGGCGAAGATCACGTATGTGAAACAAGAGCACCACAATGCACAGCAAAAGGCTAATGCTGACGAAGTGATTACTGATGAAATTCATGTTGATATATATTCTATTTGTAGTATCTGGTTTGTGGAGTCATCAATGCGGAAGTCATCAGCGGTTCTTCTGCCTATCAACCAAACGATGCGCTGACTGGCATCCTCTACCACCAACTGTTCTTCCTTCTCGAAGGCATTGCACTTGATGTCTGTTAAGAAGTCGCTTACCAGTTTGCTTCCTTTCATACCGAAAGGGCGGAAACGGTCGCCAGGGATGGTCCTTCTTAAGGTGAGAGGAAACTCTACTTTTCCGGCATCAAGGGTTGCCACCATCGGTTTCCTGCTTGGACGGAAGTCTGGAGTTCTGGCATGGCTTTCCACCTTGATATATTGTCCTTCTGCACAACAGTATTTACCCGTTTCCGGTATCTTGAGAGCACAAGATTGCTTGCCCTTCCCCAAGACTTTGATGAGAATAGCATTACGATCGATAACCACCTGATGTGTAGACGATTGCCATCTTTTGCCTACAGCATCTATACTGTTAAGGATTTCCAGGATAGAGTTCCCCTGGAAGTGATAGGGAGAGAGCAGGGCGTGGAGCACAAACTCAGGACTTGCCTTCGACAGCAATTCCTCCTTGCTAATGGCTGTGATACCCTTGCAGTCGGTCTGGGTAAGACGGCTGTCCGACAAGGTTGCAATGAGCATCTTGTTGGCTTCGGCCAGATGGGTTGCCGTAGTGGCAATGCTGTCGGAAACCGAAGGATTGATGGTGCGAAGCAGGGGCAGAACCTGCAGTCTGATCTTGTTGCGCACCACATCGGGGACCAGGTTGGTACTGTCTGTCACATAGTCCTGTTGCTGCAGAGACAGATACTCCAGAATATCCTCACGGCTCACATCGAGCAGCGGACGCAGTACGTGTCCGTTTCGAGGAGCGATGCCTGTCAGTCCGTTGATGCCCGTGCCCCTTATCAGGTTGATGAGGAGTGTCTCCACGCTGTCGTCGCGATGATGAGCCACACAGACACCCTGCGCCTCCAAGTCCTGGATGAGCTGCTCGAAATAGCGATAACGCAGTTCGCGAGCCGCCATCTCGATGCTTACCTTATGGAGCGAGGCATACTGTTCTGTATCGAAGTGTATGCGATGAAGGGGCACGCCAAGACGTTCGCAGAGTGAGACGCAGAACTGCTCATCGCGTACCGACTCGCTGCCACGAAGGTGGAAGTTGCAATGACAGGCCTCTGTCTTATAGCCCAGATGGAGAAGTGCCAACAACAGCGATACGCTGTCGGCACCTCCCGACAAGGCTATAAGGCATGGCTTGTCCTTGTCCAGCAACTGATGCCGGGCAATAAACTGCTCTACATTCTGTTCGAAACGAGATATATTCATTTACTAATAACTTTCGCTGGGTTCAGAAGTTAGAGAAGCTGTGTTTTCAAGAATTCCTCAGCACGCTCAAGGTCCTGTGGTGTGTCAATGCCAACGGTCTCAACATCAGTGGTTCCCACCTTTATCTTGAAGCCATTCTGCAACCACCGCAACTGTTCCAGACTTTCGGCTATCTCAAGCGAGCTTTGTGGCAGTTGGGTAACCTGACGCAGTACGTCCTTGCGATAGGCATAAATGCCAAGATGCTTCAGGAAAGGGTAGTGAGTGAGCCAGGAAGACTTTTCTTTTCCTCGTACATAAGGAATGACACTGCGCGAGAAATACATGGCGAAGCCCATATTGTCGACTACGATTTTCGGACTGTTGGGATTCTGTACAGCCTCCATACTCTCGAAAGGTTTTCCGAGTGTGGCTATCTGTGTGGTAGGATCGTCAAAACAATGGCAGATGATGTCGAGCTGGCTCTTTGCCACAAAGGGCTCATCGCCCTGAACATTTACCACCACGTCCCATTCGCCTCCTATCTTTTCGATAGCTTCCTCTATACGGTCGGTACCGCTCTTGTGGTCGGTGCGTGTCATCACCACCTGACCGCCAAACGATTTCACAACATCATAGATGCGCTCGTCGTCAGTGGCGACATAAGCAGCCTCGAGCACGGCAGCCACCTTCTCGTAAACATGCTGAATGACAGGTTTGCCACCCAGCAGGGCCAATGGTTTGCCCGGGAAACGCGTAGAAGCGTAGCGGGCTGGAATGATTCCTATAAACTTCATAATCGTATATCTTTATGTTTTAAAATTCTTCAACTGTCTTTGGGTTCAGAACATTTCTCCTTCCTGTCTGTCTACCTTTCTGATTTCCTTCAGGAAGATCTCGCCATATTTCTTACGTTTGTACTCGCCGATACCATGGATCATTCCAAATTGCTCCATGGTGCGCGGCTTGACGGAAGCAAGTTCGTGCAGCGACTGGTCGGAGAGCACGATGTAAGGAGGATAGCCCTGTTCGTCGGCAAGCCGTTTGCGAAGTTGCCGCAATCTTTCAAAGAGCGACCCTTCTGCAGTCTTCGGCTTCTTCGACGACACCTTTCGTGCATGGACCACGGGTATCTCGTCAGTCTTTTTCTGCAGTAGTACCAACTGCACGGGCATCTCACCCTTCAGCACACGCCATCCCTGAGGAGTAACCTTCATCGCTCCATGCTCGTTGTAAGCCACCTCGAAGAATCCCATCTGCAACATTTGCAACAGATAGTCCTGCCAGTCACGTGCGAGATGGTCTCTTCCTGCACCGAAGGTCTTCAGGGCATCATAGTGGTTCTTCACAACAGCAGGCGAGTGTGTTCCACGCAAGATATCTATGCAGGTACCGATATGTATCTTCTCGCCGGCACGTACCACAGCACTGAGGGCTTTCTGCACCAGCACTGTTCCGTCGAAGGTCTGTGGCGGATGGGCACACACATCGCAATGTCCGCAGTCGTGGGTGGCTTCCTCGCCGAAGTAGTTGAGCAGGATTCTTCGTCTGCATACCCTCGACTCGGCATATTCCTGCATACGCTTAAGTTTCTCCATGTTCACCTCTTTCTGTCCGCTTTCCTCCGCAAAGGAACGCAGTTGGATGACGTCTGCCATCGAGTAGAACAATACCGTGTCGGCAGGAGCCCCATCCCGTCCGGCTCGGCCTATCTCCTGATAGAAACTCTCAATGCTCTTGGGGAGGTTGTAGTGGATGACCCATCTCACATTTCCCTTGTCTATACCCATGCCGAAGGCTATGGTGGCGCATACCACCTGCACCTGGTCCATCTTGAATCGTTCCTGCACCGAAGCCCTTTCCTCTGTGCTCAGACCTGCATGATAAGCCGCGGCATTGATACCTTTCTTTTTTAGCTCCATCGCCACCATCTCAGTATTCTTGCGCGAAAGACAATAGATGATGCCTGCATCGCCAGGATGGCTGTTGATAAATCTATAGATATAATGCAGTTTCTCCTGTTTGGTTCCGCCGCGTCTCACCGAAAGACTCAGGTTGGGACGGTCGAAACTGCTGACGAATGTCTTGCCATTCAGGTGCAGTTGCTTCACGATGTCCTGTCGTGTTATCTTGTCGGCAGTGGCTGTAAGGGCAATGATGGGCACATGGGCGAAATGCTCTCTGATGGTTCCCAACTGCGAGTACTCGGGTCTGAAATCGTGTCCCCATTGGCTGATGCAGTGGGCCTCATCAATGGCAAATAGCGAGATCTTGATGTTGCTGAACAGGAAAGGTATCTCGCTGATCAGTTTTTCGGGCGAGACATAAATCAGTTTCAGGTCACCCGACATACATCTGCGGCGTATGATCATCTCGTCGGTGGAGTCGTTGTTGCTGTTCAGCTCGGCGGCAGCGATACCGTTGGCCTTGAGCGTTTCCACCTGGTCGTGCATCAAACTGATAAGCGGCGAGACAACGACAGCAGTTCCTGGCAAGGCAAGGGCAGGAATCTGATAGCAGATACTCTTGCCTCCACCTGTTGGCATCAGCACAAGACAGTCGTTGCCCTGCATCACCTCACGGATGATTGCTTCCTGGTTGGGTCGGAAGAAATCATATCCGTAGTAGTTTCTCAATAGGTCGCTTATTTGCATTTTTATGATAATTTCTGGCAAAGGTAATGATTTTTTTATAAAAAATAAGCAAGATATTTGATAAAATGGGATAAATTCATTATTTTTGCAAGCCTAAATGTAAAACTTTCGTACGTACGTTACAAAACAACGGGTCACTAAGGGTGAAATCCATGGTTTTTATCGTACAGACTAATGATGAATAAACATACAAAACAAATATGGCAAAATATAATATCAGAGAATACAAAGAGTCGGGAGCAAGCTATCAGGAAAGCATCAATCCCGATATACTGGATGAATTGCACACCAAGATACTGAACATTCTGCTCATCCAGAGGAAGTTTATGGACAAGGACTATTCGGCCAAGAAACTGGCACAGGACCTGAACACCAACAGCCGATATGTGTCGGCAGTATGCAATGTGAAGTTCCACATGAACTATGCCACACTCATCAACAAGTACCGAATCGACGAGGCCATGTCGATACTCATCGACCGCCGCTACCTGAAACTCAACATGGAGGATGTTGCTTCCATGGTGGGCTTTGCCAACCGTCAGAGTTTCTATTCAGCTTTCTATAAACAGAATGGCACCACTCCACGCGACTTCCGCATGGAATACCTTCATCTACACCCAGAACTGAAGAAAGAGAAGAAGAAAAAATAAGAACATCAACATCACATCATGCACGACAATCAGTTTAAGTATAGTGACGAGCGCTTTGCCGACCTGCAAATGCTGCGCTATCGCCTGAATGGTTTCGAGAGCCTTTCGCTCTCTCAGAAACTATACATCTTCTGTCTGGCCAAAGCCACTCTGATGGGGCGCGACATCACCTTCGACCAGCAGGGTAAGTACAACCTGCGCATACGCAAAACCCTCGAGGCCTTATACCTATATTATAAGGTTCGCGAGGAGGCTGAGAGTGACGAGTTTCAGAAAATCGTTGTCTATCTCAAGAGAGTATGGTTCTCAAGCGGCATCTATCACCACTATGGTTGTGAGAAGATGAAGCCCGACTTCAGCGAGGAGTACTTCTATCAACTCATCGACGGCATGGACGAAAAACTGCTGCCACTGAAGAGAGGAGAGACTAAGGAAGACCTGCTCGACGAGCTCGTACCGGTGATCTTTGACGACTCGGTATTGCCCAAACGTGTCAACCAGACTGACGGCGAAGACTTGGTGAAGACATCGGCTTGCAACTTCTATGAGAATGTGACGCAGGCTGAGGTGGAGCGATTCTATGCCAAAATGAAGGAAAAGTGCAACGAAGAGGCTCCCTCATACGGACTGAACTCTAAGCTCACCAAGCGCAATGGAGAGATGATAGAGCTGGTGTGGGCTGAGAATGGCATGTATGGTGAGGCCATCCGCGAAATATCTTCATGGCTCCGCAAGGCTCAGAAGTATGCCGAGAACGAACAGCAACGTCATGTCATCGACCTGCTGCTGAAATACTACCATACGGGCGACTTGGCTGTTTTCGATCGCTACAGCATAGCCTGGGTAGAACAGCAGGAGGGTATGGTCGACTTCGTCAACGGCTTCATTGAGGTGTATGGCGACCCACTGGCACTGAAGGGTACCTGGGAGGGAATCGTTGAATACAAAGACCTCGAGGCCACAAAGCGAACCCAGACCATCAGCAGCTATGCCCAGTGGTTTGAAGACCATTCGCCTGTTGACCCACGCTTCCGCAAGCCTGTGGTAAAGGGCGTCACTGCCAACGTCATCTGTGCAGCCATGCTCGGAGGTGATGAATATCCCGCCTCGGCAATAGGCATCAACCTGCCCAATGCCAACTGGATAAGACAGACCTATGGATCAAAGAGTGTCACGATAGGAAATCTGACCGAGGCGTACAATAAGGCTGCTCATGGCAACGGATTCGACGAGGAGTTTGTCATCGACAAGGATACTCTCGCCATGATAGAGAAGTATTCCGACCTGACGGACGACTTGCATACCGACCTGCATGAATGCTTGGGACACGGCAGCGGTCAACTGCTGCCAGGAACCGACCCTGATGCCCTCAAGGCTTACGGCAATACCATCGAGGAAGCACGTGCCGACCTTTTCGGCTTGTATTATATGGCCGATGAGAAGCTGGTGGAACTGGGACTCCTTCCCGACGCAGAAGCCTACAAGGCACAGTATTATACATATCTGATGAACGGTCTGCTCACTCAAACCATCCGTATCAAGGAAGGCGATAAGATAGAGGAGGCTCACATGCGCAACCGAGCACTCATCGCCTGGTGGACTCTTCATCATTCACAAGGAGCTGTATCGCTCGTTCAGCGTGAGGGCAAGACCTATGTGCAGATCACTGATTATGCCGCACTGAGGAATGCTTTCGGAACACTGCTTGCCGAAATTCAGCGCATCAAGAGCGAGGGTGACTTCGAGGCTGCTCGCAGTCTCGTGGAAGAGTATGCTGTCAACATCGACCCAGAGCTGCATCACGAAATCAGACAGCGATACGAGTTGCTTAACCTGGTGCCCTATAAGGGATTCATCAATCCGAAGATGACAATCCTTCATGACGACCAAGGCAATCCTGTAGATGTGCTTTTAGACTACACTGAGAGCTACACAGAGCAGATGCTGCGATACTCTGAAGAGTATGGAACATTATAATGAAACAATAACAACATTCATAAACTTTTTAGTTGTGACAGAATCTAAAGTAATTAATCAGCATCACGACAACGAGGAAGAGCTGTTTCCCATCGTCGACGAACAGGGAAACATCCTCGGTGCCATCAGTCGCGGACATGCTCATGATGGATGCAAAATACTGCACCCTGTGGTGCATCTGCATGTATTCAACAGCAGGGGAGAACTCTACCTGCAGCATCGTCCTGCCTGGAAGGACATCCAGCCTGACAAATGGGACACTGCATGTGGAGGACATGTCGACCTGGGCGAGAGCGTAGAAATAGCGCTTCGCAGAGAGGTGAGAGAGGAGTTGGGAATGACCGACTATGAGCCCGTCAGCATGGGACATTATGTATTCGAAAGCCTGAAGGAGAAAGAACTGGTTTACGTTCATCGCTGCGTCTACGACGGACCGGTTTGTCCTGACAAGGATGAGTTGGCAGGCGGACGCTTCTGGAGCAAAGAGGAGATCAGCGAGAATATAGGAAAGAATATCTTTACTCCCAACTTTGAGAATGAATACAAACGCTTCTTCTTGAATCAGAAAGAGCATTAAGACGATGTTGAGTCCATAAGCCTGCCACTTTCTCCATCTAAGTGTGATGTTTCCTACCTGTAAGAATGATGTTTATGGGAGCGAAAGATAATTTTCCCGCTTTCGCTCGCACGATTCTCTGAGCGAAAGATAATTTTCCCACTTTCGATCGCACGATTCTCTGAGCGAAAGATAATTTTCCCGCTTTCGCTCCTACGATTCTCTGAGCGAAAGATATAGATCTATAATAATCAGAATAAGATACCTTTCAACGCATTCTGAGCGATGGTGTCATAGCTTTCATCCATGTCGGCAAAGCGCATCACACAGTTGGCTGCTGCATGTTTTACACCCATGTTGTCACCTTGCAGCGCTATGGCTGCCTGGTCGAGAAACTCGTTGATGCCCCGTTCGTTGGCCTCTCGTTTGGCAGCAAACAGGCGCGAGAGAATATGATAACCGGCAATCTCGTAGAGAGGCTTGTCTGAGGCTATCCACTGATAGGCTATTACAGGCGCATAGTCGACATACTGCAACAGATTGAACGCCAGCATTTCCGCCATTTCCTGACCTGCTACCTGTTCCATCCATAAATCAGCAATTTCTGGGAGCATCTGTTCTGCAGGCATGATAAGTGTAGCCAATATCTTGCATTCACGGATGTTTTCCTTCCACAACTCTATAGCCAGATCATAATCCTTGCCATATTCCGTCGCCATCTTCTTGAGTTCCACAAAGGGAACACCCCAGTTGATCTTATATTCAATGCCTTTATCGCGCATCGACTGTGAGGTGGGGCCACTCATAAGCAACCTGAAAGATCGCTTTATCTCCATCAGTTTTTGATGTGTCTGTTCATTCATAACTATCTGATTAACAAATAATTTCTTGTTTTTATTAAATAGAGAAATTTATCAAGCTTGAAAGAGTAGGGGGCTTTCTCCTACCATAGGGAAACTGCAATTACAGCTTCATCACCTGGCAGAACATACCTTCGAATTCTTTCTCCAAGCCTGTGGGTTGTTCACGGAAAATACCAAAGAGGGCACTTCCGCTTCCGCTCATGGCAGCATACACAGCGCCAGCATCATATAGGCTCTGTTTGATGGCAGCCAACTCAGGATGCATAGCAAAGATAGGAGCCTCAAAGTCGTTTACCAGCTCATCTTTCCACGTCTCGATAGGCTGTCTGACAATATCTCTGCAGCACTTTGCCGGAGTCTTTGGTACAATGGCTGCATACGCGTCACGCGTACTTACTGCTACTGAGGGCTTTACCACAGCCAGATAGTAACCGCCAAGACCAGCGCCAGGCACATCGACAGGCATCAGTACATCACCAATTCCTTCGGCATAAGAAGGGTCAGCGGTGATGAAAAAAGCACAGTCAGCACCTAATTTGGCTGCATAACGTTCCATCTCAGGTATACCAATATTCAGTCGGAAACGCTCATCCAAAAGGCGAATCATATAGGCTGCATCGGAAGAACCGCCTCCCAAACCAGCCTGTGTGGGAATGCGCTTCACGAGATGTGCATGAACACGAGGCAACTGGAAGTCGGCAGCCAAGAGCTGATAAGCTTTTATCACAAGGTTGTCTTCTTCATTACAGTCGATATCATTTCCTGTGATTTTAAGGTCACAGGGTGACTCACTTGGAAATTTCTCATCCATGTACTTGATTTCAAGTGCATCAGTAAGAGGTATGGGATAAAAGACGGTTTCAAGATTATGATAACCATCCGGACGCTTACTTACGATATTAAGTCCAAGATTTATCTTGGCGCAAGGAAATGTAATCATATACTTATTTCTGTTTAGGGTTTATGCTGTAAAATTGCAGAGAACATCAAGCTTGCTTGAATATCTGCCGAGCGCAGCTTATCTTTTGCAAAGATACGATAATTCATACATAAAGCAAAATTAATTTTATTTTTTTCGCTTACAAAAATAAAAAAAAGCTTATAACAAAACTAAACTATTCGAAATGAATCAGGCAAGTAAGTTTATTCCTTGCTGTTTTTTCTATTTTCTTATGTGTTCTCGTATAATAAATATATATCTTTTATTCCTAATTTCTTAGTTCTCTTTTTAGAGATTAATGGACATTATGATAAATAGTTGATATAGGAACTCTCCTTTCATATATGAAGTTTGTGCCACTTGTGCCAAAGTGCCATGTGGCATTTCAGTACCAAAAGTTACATAAATACTGTTTTTTTCTATATTTTCTATATTTGTGCCACTTGGCGCATTGGCGTAAGTGGCGCAAAGTGGCACAAAATATCTATTCTGCTATAACTGAAATTTTTCCATCTTTCAAGCGGTCTGCATTGCAAGTCAACTGTAGACTGCCAAATCCTGACCATCTGCCTTGATAGTCTCACGTTCGGTGCTCAAGACAAGTTTATAGACTGGTTTGGTGGTTTCCACTGTTTCTACCAACACACGCTTGCCATTCTTATAACCCACAGCCACGACTTTACCTGGCTGATACTTTGTCTTCCCAACTCAGATTTCCTCTATGATTTCGTCCATGGCTTTGCGATTCTTAGGATTATGCGGACAGTCTTCTGCCATATGGCCGAGAGGAATGATCACCACAGCCTCGTAGCCCTCGCGTGGGAAGAGTTCCTTCATTTTGTTGCTGTCATAGGCACATACCCAGCAGGTACCCAATCCGCGTTCTGTGGCAGCCAGGCAAAGATGCTCGGCAGCTATCGCCACATCAATGTCACCATGAGGTTTGTTGTCGTATTTTCGCACCCAGTTGTCCTCGGTGTTCTTCATACCGACGATATACATAGGAGCCGTCTTGAACCACTCTCTGTCGTAGCATTCCTGCAATTTTTTCATTGCTTGTTCCGAACGTACGATGAGCCATTTCCAGGGCTGGCGGTTGCATGCTGAAGGAGCCAGTCGTACGCACTCCATTATATACTCCAGATCTTCCTTGCTTACAGGTTCTGCCGTAAACTTGCGGGCGGAGAATCGCTCGCCTGCCAATGATTTAAAATCTTGCATAATCTTCTACTTTATTCAGGTTCGTATTGGATAATTGAAAATAATTGTAAATTTCACATCGCAAATGTACAAAATATCCCTCAAACGCCAAAACATTTGAGGGATATTAACAGAATATCTTCTTAAAATTTCTATTTCTCCTTTCCGAAAAGATTATCGTGAGGAGTTACGGTCGTAGGCGTACCTACTTTGCCACCGATGTGGCTGGAACTTATGTTGACATCCAAGGCATTTTCGAAACTAAGGCCTATCTTTGACTTCGCTACATCCACATTGTTGAACATGACGTTGAATACAGGCTTGGCCTCAGTACCTTGGAGCACAAGGGCTGCTTGCTTCACATTGTTACACTTCAGTCCGTCGATGAAAATATTTCTGATGGTAGAGAAGTGATGGTTGTCCTGCCCTTCACCAGCATAACGGCTGGTGACATAAAAGAGGTCTTCCACCTCGTCGAAACTGCAGTTCTTCACATACACATTCTCTACAAAACCACCGCGGTCGGGATTGGTCTTGATGAAGATGCCGCGCTTGCAATAGCCCGCATAGTCGCAGTCTTCTACAATCACGTTTCTCACACCTGCCGACATTTCGCTTCCTATCACCACAGCGTGCAGTCCCTTGAAATGGCAGTTGCGGATAATGATGTTCTCAGAAGGCATCTTGGCGTTCCATCCGTCATTGTCGCGTCCGCTCTTGATCGCCACGTTGTCGTCGCCGTTGTTAAACTCCACGCCTTCTATCAGTACATTGCGCGAGCACTCTGGGTCTATTCCGTCGTTGTTCACAAGTTTAGCATCATAACGCAGATTGCGGCAGATGATGTTCTCGCTCTTCAGCAGATGCACACACCAGAAAGGAGAGTTGGTAATCTTTACTCCCTCAATGGTTACGCCCTGACAGTTGTACAGTTGCAAGAGCTGTGGGCGCAGCCAGTGCCCCTTACCGAACTGGCGGTCCTTCAGTGCCACCTCCTCATGATTCATCTTGCGGCTCAAGTCTTTGTCAAATTTCTGTTTGGGTCGCCACTGGGCAAAAGTCGTCATGGCGTTTCCGTCGATGGTTCCCTCGCCGATAATGGCTACATCATGGCATCCATAACCATAGATGAAGGGCGAATAGTTATAGAGGAAAGTTCCCTCCCAGCTGGTGCTAACCACGGGATAATACTTCTCCTCGGGGGCAAATTTCAGTTTGGCGCCCTTCTGCAGTTCGATACAGACATTGCTGGCCAGCACGATAGGTCCCTTAATATAATAGGTCCCCGCGGGAACCACAATTTTTGCTCCCTTCATGGCAGAAGCTTTCCTAATGGCTTTGGCAAAGGCAGCCCGGCAGTCAGTCTTTCCATCGTTCTTAGCTCCCAACCGGCTGATAAGCAGAGTCTTTTCTGCTATTTTTGCACCGGAAATGTTAGTAAGGATACTGTCGCGAAGTCGTACCCTCTCCTGCTCTACGGCAGAAGACAGATGACACGTATTTTCGTCCTTGGAATGAGAATGCGAACCGCAGTTCACCTGCCGTGCGTTCGCTGTGAGGCAACAGAATGCAAGACATACTGCTGCCAAGAGATTTGTTTTAGTTTTCATAGGTTAAGTGCTTTGATTAATTGCTATTATCTAAATATATGAGTAGTTCGGGGTGTTATCTGTTGCGATGTTTCATGTACCAGGGGTGTACGAAGAAATTGTAGAGCCCTAAGCTGATGACCAGCAGTCCCAAGCACGCATAAGGCGCACGGCTGCTGTCGGAAGAGAGGAAACCAAACTTCAGGAGGAAGCCCAGACTGATGCCCGTCTCCCATGCCAGGAAGAAAGAACTCTGGCTGGTGCCTCGCTGACAGTGTTTTGACAACTTGAGGTAGAAAAGCAGAAAACGGCTTCCGGTGATGCCAGAGGCAAAGCCTATCATGGCTGGCTGCATGTAATCGAGTGCACGTGCCTGATGGGTGAACTCCATCAGCACAGCCGCTGCCAGCACGATGATACCCGTAAGCACCTCACTCTTCAGTTCGGCATTGGCAAAGGCAAAACGCTCAGCCACTATTGCCATGGCCAATCCTGCCAACAACATAGCATAGTAGGTAACACTGTGAACCTGAGCCAACAGCACACCAACCACCATCATGATGAGTATTAGATTGACAAAGAGAGGCAAGCCCTGCGGCAGGAAGAAGCGGTCAAGACTGAACAGTGGCATCTTCTCGGATGGGGCCTTGAAGGGGAAACGCACCATCGCTATCAGCACAAAGGATGCAAGTGCCAGCACACCCGAAAATACGGGGATGTAACAATAGCCCCAGAAGCCGTAGACTATGAGTGCAGCTAAAGGTCCCATGGCCAAAGCCAGTCGGCCAAACCATGCTATGATGTGATTGGCTGCCGTGCGCTGAAACGACTCGCAGATGTCTATCGCCAGCGTACTGCCCAGTACCATCGCTGCCAGTCCCAAGAAGGCTCCGATGGCAAAACGAACCAAGAGCAACAGTCGGAACTCCATCTCCACTCCCAGCACAAACTCTAAATAATAAGCCATGCCCATACAGAGCACCAAGCCCAGGATGGAGTACTGGCATACATGGTTGCGACGATAGCGCTGAACATAATAAGAGCAGAACCCGCCCAGGGCAAAGAGTCCTGCTCCATATATTCCCATAACCAGTCCTGTCTGCATGCCGTCCAGTCCTCTGCCCAACAGATAGAAAGGCAAGGTGGGCAGCAAGCCATAAGCCGACATCATGAGCAGCAGATTGGCAAGAGCCAGCATCCAGAACTCACGATGCCATAACTTCAGATGTACTGGTGTATTCTGTGTATCCATACTTTAATTTAGTAAGATTCTTCGGCAGAAGGATAGCCTCCTGTCTTCACTGCATCGACATACGATTGTACCCCCTTGGTCATCTCCTCACCCACATGGGCGAAGTGGCGCAAGAACTTTGGCTTGAAACCCTGAGTCATTCCTAAGGCGTCGGCATAAACCAATACCTGTCCGTCGCAACCAGCGCCTGCACCGATACCTATAGTTACAGCCTTTACCTGGCGTGTCACCTCGGCAGCCAACTTGGCTGGCACTTTCTCCAAAACGATGGCAAAGCAGCCAGCCTTGTCGAGGGCGATGGCGTCGCTGATCAACTTCTCAGCCTCGGCTTCCTCCTTGGCACGGATGCCATAACCGCCAAACTTGTTGACGCTCTGTGGGGTGAGTCCCAAGTGTCCGTGTACAGGAATACCTGCATCGATGAGCGACTTCACGGTGTCGATGATTTCGATACCACCTTCCAACTTCAGTGCGTCCACACCCGTCTCCTTCATCATTCGGCAGGCATTGCGCAGCGCCTCCTCGCGGCTTATCTGATAACTGCCAAAGGGCATGTCGCATACCACGAGAGCATGGTTGACGGCACGTGTCACACTGCGGGCATGATAGATCATCTCGTCTACGCTGATGGGCAGTGTATTGGCGTTGCCTGCCATGACGTTAGAGGCAGAGTCGCCTATCAATATGCTGTCGATTCCTGCTGAATCGATAATGCCTGCGGTAGTAAAATCGTAAGCGGTAAGCATAGTAACTTTCTCGCCAGCCTGCTTCATTTCAGCAAAGGTCTTGGTGGTGATTTTCTTCTTGTCAGTCGATAAATATCCCATTTTTCTTTTGTCTGTTTTTGAAATCAGGTGCAAAGTTACAGCTATTTAGGCACACTACAAAGAAAAATGCCTTTTTTTTCACTTTTTGCCCCTCTCGTCTACCACCTTGCACAGGTCTTCATAGCCAAAGTCCTGATAATCATCGATCACATAATCGGAAAATGGAGCGATGGCTTCACGCGAATTGGTGGTGGCAAGTCCAAGGGTGAATGCGCCCGATGCCCTCACGGCACGCAGTCCGTTGAAACTGTCTTCCAGTCCTACACACTCCTCTGGCTTCGCACCAAAGCAGGCAGCACCCTTGAGGTAACAGTCGGGATCGGGCTTGCTGCGGGCAAAGTCCTCGCTGGTAAGCACACGATCGAAGTAAGACTCCAACTCTGGATGCTGCTCGTACACGCTGCGCATCTTTGCCATGTTGCTGCTGGTCACCACGGCACATTTCACGCCTTGCTCTCGCAGATCGGCAACAAAGGCTTCGAAGCCCACGATATAGTCGTACTTCATGTGCAGTTCAAACTCATCGAGCCTGCGGGTAATACGGGCTTGCTCTGCTTCTACGCCCTGATAGTCTGCCACATGGGCGAAGACGGCATCATCGGAAAAATATTTATCGTAGATTTGCACCAGCGTCTGTCCCTTGATGCGAAGGGCGAAGTCGGGCAACTCTGGATGATATTCCTTACCTATCATTCCCCAGAATACGGAGTACTGGGTCTCTGTATCGAGCACCACTCCGTCGAGATCAAATAATGCTGCTTTTATCATGTTTCTTATATAAATTGTTCATACTTAACTTCTTTAACTACCCCATTTGCGCAAGTTCTTTTAATTTAAACCATACACCACCAGCTGACGAGGAAGGGCACGGTGAAGTCAACCACAAAACCATGATAGATGCTCAGAGCGATATAGCGCTGACCCACGGTCTGCGAGAGAATGGGCAAGGTGGTGTCCATCGTGGTGGCTCCTCCTGCAGAAATAGGTGCCAGCGGACCAAACCAACGGGCCATCAGCGGAGCACCCAACAGGGTAAGCATCTCGCGTATGATATTTGCCAAGAGGGCTATGGTTCCCAATTCGGCACCACGATATTCGGTGATGAAGATACTCGACAGCGAATAATAGGCGAAGCCACTGTTTATCGCCATGCAGTCGGACAGGGTGCGGTGAAGCACTGTCCATATCAGCAACGCTCCCAACCACGAGCCTATTATCGTGACAACAGGCAACAATGCCATGCGAGGACTCAACGAACGAACCTCCTTCTTCATTTCCGGATTCAGTCCGATGCCCAATCCCACGAAGAGCAGCAAGCCACAGAGTGCCACAAAACTCACGTCTCCATCGAGAAGCCATGAAGGCACCATCTTCACTATTCCGCCCAGCAAGCCTATGACGAAGAATCCCACCACAATGAGACTTCCCTTCATCACCTTCAGCCCACGGATGAGAGAAGATCCTTGCAAGCCTTCTTTCTCAGCAGGATTTCCTTCTTTGTCGGCAGAAGTTTCTTTCTTCGCATTCACCTGCACGGTATTGTTCTTCGGAACTCTCCAAAGCATCCAGGCTAAGACACAACAGCCCAAGGTGGCAGCCGAAGAGAGCAACAACGCCTCTACACCAAGCGTGGGCAGAGAGCGCACAATCATCTCGTTGCTTCCCACCTCAATGCCCAACAGGAAGAGCAACAGCCAGATGAGCCAGGTGACGATTCTGCCCTGCCATCGCGCAGCCACATCGGTGAGTGAGATGCGTGCTCCTGTCGACAGCTTGCGACAGAGAACTCCCGACAGGATTCCCAAAAAGATAAACAGGATGACTATAAACATAACTTCTTGACAGCCTTATTGATTAAGGGCAAAATACTTCCACAAAGGGGCTGCCATCAAACTCTGCCAAACCTCGCCTTTCTGCAACATATCTTCCACTTCCTGGCGTGTAAAGATGCGCACCTGCACATCCTCACCCTCATCTAAGTGCTGTTCACTTAATAGTTCAACGTCTGTCGCCAAGAAGCAGTGAGTCAGATTGGTATGCGTGCTTGGGTTGGCTGAAATAGTCATCCATTCCTGCCAGTTGCCACCACCAAATCCTGTCTCCTCCATCAACTCTCTTCTGGCAGCAGCCATAGGCTCCTCACCTTTCTCTATAACGCCCGCACACAACTCGTTCACCGTCTTGCCCAAGGCATAACGGTACTGGCGCACAAAAACAAACTTACCTTCCTTCGTGATGGCTATTGTGTTCACCCAGTCGGGGTATTCCAACACATAATACTCGTCAATGACTGCCCCTGTTGGCAACTCCACCTTGTCAACCCTTGCCGTGAGCCAGGGCTTCTCTATCAGATAGCGTTGCGAGAGCGTCTTCCATTTCATATCGTTATTTTCCATCTTTCTCATTTTTTGGCTGCAAAATTACTAAAATTCTTTCGGATAATCTTATGATAGGTGCAAAAACCGTCATCTTTGTTTGTCTATTTTACTCACATATTACTCACAAAACACTTGAAAAGCATGAAAATTTAGTGTAAGTATACTAAAAATAAAATAAAAAAATAAGGTGCTAAAAATCATATAACAATCTGATTTCTAACACCTTATTCTTTGAGCGAGATACGGGAGTCGAACCCGCCTCCCGGGCTTGGGAAGCCTGTGCACTACCGATGTGCTAATCTCGCACAATAGGAATGAGCCACGAGCGGGACTCGAACCCGCGACCCACGCATTACGAATGCGTTGCTCTACCAACTGAGCCATCATGGCTTGCTTTTTTTAAAACAACTGCAAAGGTAATGAAATAATTTCAACCGATGAAATTGTTTTTGCGCATTAACCTATATTAACTTTGTGGATTGAAGGTCAACTCATCCTTGTTGGGGTTCTTGCCAATGACGATAGTTTCACCAGCAGTCAGCGAATCGCCCAGCAACAGTTCACAAACGCCATCTTCGATGTAGGTTTGGATGGCACGCTTCAAAGGACGGGCACCAAACTGCACGTCGTAACCCTTGACGGCCACAAACTCCTTCGCTTTGTCAGTGATGCGGATGTGGTACCCCATGTCCTCCACACGCTTGAAGAGCGACTTCAGTTCAATATCGATGATCTGCTTGATGGCATCGAGGCCCAACTGGTCGAAGGTGATGATCTCGTCGAGACGATTCAGGAACTCAGGCGAGAACTGCTTGCTCAGGCTCTTCTGTATAATGCTGCGTGCATACTCCTTGTCCTTTTCGTCGAGCAGGTTGCCATGAGCACTGCCCGCATTGAAACCCACGCCACGGCCAAACTCCTTGAGTTGGCGCGTTCCCGCATTGGAGGTCATGATGATGACTGTGTTGCGGAAGTCGATGAGACGGCCGTTGCCATCAGTGAGTCTGCCTTCGTCCAAGACCTGCAACAGGAGGTTGAACACCTTGTCGTTGGCCTTCTCTATCTCGTCGAGCAGCACGATGGAATAGGGTTTGCGTCTCACCTTCTCGGTGAGCTGTCCGCCCTCCTCATAGCCTACGTATCCCGGAGGCGCACCTACAAGACGGGAGGTATTGAAACTCTCAGAGTACTCGCTCATATCAACGCGAATCAGGGCGTCGGCAGAGCCAAACATCTGTTCTGCCAACTTCTTGGCGAGATAAGTTTTTCCCACACCAGTAGGTCCCAGGAACATAAAGGCCCCAATGGGATGGTTGGGTTCTTTCAGCCCAACACGGTTGCGCTGGATGGCTTTCACCATAGTGTCGATGGCCTTGTCCTGGGCGATGACAGCACTCTTGAGGGTGGCGCCCATCTTGCGCAGACGACTGCTCTCTGCTTCCTCCATGCGTTCAACGGGTACGCCCGTCATGCGGCTCACCACCTGCGCCACGTCGATTTCGTCTACAGGCAGGACCTCCTCGCCTTCGCCACGTTCCCACATCAGCTTCATGCTCTCCAGACGATTCTCCATCTGCGCCTGTTGGTCGCGGTAGCTGGCAGCCAATTCAAAATTCTGGTTCGCAACTGCTTTCTGCTTGCATCCCTTCACCTTCACAATATCTTCCTGCAGGTCGAGGATGGGTTGTGGAACAGAGGAATGGCTGTGATGAATGTGTGAACCTACCTCGTCGATGATGTCGATAGCTTTGTCGGGGAAGAAACGGTCGGTGACGTAGCGGTCTGCCAATTTGACGCAAGCCTGCAGGGCATCATCGCTGTAGACGACATGATGGTGCTCCTCGTAGCGTTCCTTCACATTGTTGAGTATCTGGAGTGTCTCCTCGGCAGTGGTAGGTTCTACTATGACTTTCTGGAAACGGCGCTCCAAGGCACCGTCCTTCTCTATCGAGTTGCGGTATTCGTTGAGGGTAGTGGCGCCGATACACTGTATCACGCCTCTTGCCAAGGCTGGCTTCAGAATGTTGGCTGCATCCATGCTTCCCTGCGCATTGCCTGCTCCCACAATGGTGTGGATCTCGTCGATGAAGACGATGATGTCGGGCGATTCCTCCAACTCACGGATGAGTCCCTTGATACGGTCTTCGAACTGCCCACGAAACTTGGTTCCTGCCACCATGGCAGTCATATCGAGCTCTACTACGCGCTTGTTGAAGAGCAGTCCAGACACCTGTTGTTTGTCAATGAGCTGTGCCAGTCCTTCCACGATGGCGCTCTTGCCCACACCAGGCTCACCTATTAATATAGGGTTGTTCTTCTTGCGTCGTCCCAAGATCTCGATCACGCGCTCTATCTCCTTGCTGCGTCCCACTACAGGGTCGAGCTTACCTTCGGAAGCTGCCTGGGTTAGGTCGTGACTGAAATGGTCGATGATGGGGGTCTTTGACTTCTTCTTGGTATTTACCTGACGTCGATTGGCTGAGGAAGTGTTCTTGCTTGCGTTGTCGCGAACATCATCGTCATCGTCGTTGTCGGCGAAGAGACCGTCCTCGTCTTCATCGGGGAAAGAGAATCCGTCATCGTTGCGCAGGGTCTCTGCGCCCTGACGCATGAGGTCTAAGTCTATCTTATAGTTAAAGTCTTCTTCTTTCTTTGTCATATTCGTTTGTATTAATGATGAATAATGCATAGCAAAGGCTGTGCCACACTTAGCAAGATATGGATTTTGCTACCCATTTCGTTGCAAAAGTACAAAAATTATTGTAAATAGCAATTATTTTGAGAAAAGTTCTTTACTTTAACATTCAAAAGTAAAAGAGTATCTATCCGTCACCCATAAAGTCATGAGTTGCTTTAATACTATACAAATTGTTTCAGTTAGTTATGAAATACAGAAGTCAGCGATAATGTTGCATGAATAAAGGGTGTTTCATCAGCCATACTTAATGAATGGCAGGACGAAACACCCTTATTCTTAGTTTGCTATATTAATCAGCATCCTCGGTCTTCTTCTTGCGAATAGAACGCTTGCGCTTTGGCTTCTCCTCTTCTGGAGCGCTGATCTTAATACCAGCCAACTCTGGATCGATGAGGATACGGCCGCAATACTCACAAGGAATGATCTTCTTGTGCATCTTGATGTCAAGCTGGCGCTGAGGTGGAATCTTGTTGAAGCAACCACCACAGGCATCACGCTGTACGTACACGATGCCCAAACCGTTGCGGGCACCCTTGCGGATACGCTTGAAGCTGGCAAGCAGACGAGGTTCGATCTTCTTCTCCAAGTCGAGCGCCTTCTCCTTCAGACGCTCTTCCTCATCACGTGTCTCCGACATGATGTCATCGAGCTCAGAACGCTTCTCTACCAAACCCTTCTCGCGGTCGGCCTTCTGCTCTTGTGTGTAAGCCAAGTCAGCCTGTCTCTCCTGAATCTTCTGCTGACCCTCACGAATCTTCTTCTCACAAAGTTCGATTTCCAACTGCTGGAACTCGATTTCCTTGCTCAAAGTATCATATTCACGGTTGTTGCTTACTGTGTCGAGCTGTGACTGATAGCGCTTCAAGCTTGCCTGAGCCTCGTGTATCTCGCCGTTCTTCTGGCTTACAGCCTTCTGGAACTGCTCAATCTCGTTCTGAATCTTTTCGATACGAGTAGTGAGACCAGCAATCTCGTCTTCCAAGTCCTGTACTTCGAGAGGAAGCTCGCCTCTCAATGCGCGGTTCTCGTCGATACCCGACAAGGTAGTCTGCAGCTGGAAGAGGGTTTTCAATTTCTCTTCTACTGTCAAATCTGTAGGATCTTTCTTTGCCATTATATTATATATTAATGTGTTTAATGTTTATTGCTTTCCTGTAACGTCTAAATAAGAGTCCGGATTGATGTTTGACTTTCTAAAGATAGATAATCGGGTTGGTGTTGATCTCAGAGATAAAGCACTTTACTCCGGGACATTTCTCCTCGATGATACTCTTGAAGATTTCGCTGGTAAACTGCTCACTCTGATAATGCCCAATGACGCAAATCTGAATCTCCTGCTCATGCCCGAAGTATTCATGATAGTGCATTTCGCCTGTAACGAAGGCATCAGCACCTGCCTGTATGGCAGCATCAAGAAGGAACGAGCCTGCGCCACCGCAGAGAGCCACGCGCCTGATAGGACGACGAAGCAACTGATTGCACTGCACACTCTCGACAGCGAACTTGTCGCGCAGCAAGAGCACCAGGTCGTCGGCAGCCCATCCGTCTGTTTCGGACACTTCACCTATCACTCCTTCGCCACCTTTCACGCCATCCACTTCTTTCTCGCCAGCAAAGAACTTCAGGTTCTTCAGCCCCAGTTTCTCTGCTATCTTGAAGTTGACTCCACCCGTAGCCGCATCCATATTGGTATGCATGCTCACGATGGCGATGTCGTTCTTGATGGCCTTGCGCACAGTGCGCTGCACATAGTTCTCGTCTGATATTCTTGCCAGTTTGCGAAATATCAGCGGATGGTGGCTAACGATGAGGTTGCACCCCTTTTCTATCGCTTCTTCCACCACTTGCTCAGTAACGTCAAGACACAATAATGCCCCTGATACTTCCACCGTCTCTGTCAATCCAACTTGCAGGCCGGCATTATCATATCCTTCCTGCAAGGGCAGAGGCGCGTACTGTTCAAGGGCATCTACTACCTTATTTATTTTCATTTGGTTGCAAAGTTAACGATTTCTTCGCAAATATGAAGCGCTCCCCCTTAGAGTTTAACTAATTTTATGAATATCCATAGAAGAATTCATGTAAAACCTCGCATTTTAGTAAAAAAAAGAAGGAAAAGAGAGTCTTATTATAGAATTTTTCGTAATTTTGCAAATGATTGTCGATTATCGGCAACACCTGATCATAAAAATAGTAAGAACAAAATAAATCTAAAGCCTATGTATCAGTCATACCCTTGCGATTATTCGCTACCGGCAGAATGGTCACCTCAGAGCGGAATCATGCTTACATGGCCTCATGGAGGTACCGACTGGAAACCTTATCTGCGTCAGATTACCGACACCTATCTGGAACTGTCAGAAATCATCACACGCTATGAGCAGTTGCTTATTGCCACGCCCATTGTTGAGAGTACTCGGCGAATGTTGGCAAGCCGTCTGTCGAAAGAACAGATGGATCGCGTACATCTTTATGATATTGATTCCAATGACACCTGGGCACGTGATCATGGCCCTGTCACCTTGGTTTCCAAGAACAGTCACAACGGCCTAATCGTTCCTATTCATCTGCTCGACTTCCGATTCAACGGATGGGGCGAGAAGTTTGCCTGGCAAAAGGACAATGCCATCAACCTGCAACTCTACTATCAAGGAGCTTTTCAGGCTGCCCTCGAGAACCATACAGGTTTTGTCCTCGAAGGTGGAAGCATAGAGAGCGATGGAAAGGGAACCATCTTTACCACAAGCCAATGCCTGCTGGCGCCTCACCGCAACCAGCCTTTCACCCGGGTGGATTTAGAGAAACAGTTGCTCAACTTTTTTCATGCCAAGCGCATAGTTTGGCTCGATCATGGCAATTTGGTTGGCGACGACACCGATGGACACATCGACACCATTGTGCGAGTAGCGCCTCACGACACCTTGCTTTATGTGGGTTGCGATGATGCCTCAGATGAGCAGTATGCTGACTTTCAGGCTTTGGAGAAGCAACTTAAGAGTGTTCTTACCTACGAGGGTTACCCCTATCGCCTGCTTCGCCTGCCTATGCCCGACCCTATCTACGACGATGGCGACAGACTGCCGGCTACTTACGCCAACTTCCTGATTATCAATGGTGCTGTGATTTACCCCACATACAATCAGCCAGAGAAGGATGAGGAAGCACGCCGACAGATACAGTTAGCCTTCCCAGACAGGGAGATTATTGGAGTAGACTCGCGCACCATTATCCGTCAGCATGGCAGCATCCATTGTCTCACTATGCAACTGCCAGAGGGAACCATCTGGGAGACAAAATACAATAATATTCAACACAGATGAAAATAGGAATACTACAGCAGCACAATACAGCCGATGTGGCTGACAACAAAACACGCCTGGCACAGGGCATCATAGACTTGGCTCACCGTGGAGCTGAACTGATAGTTCTGCAAGAGCTACATAACTCGCTCTATTTCTGCCAGATAGAGACAGTAGACAACTTCGATTTGGCAGAGCCTGTTCCTGGTCCATCCACCGACTTCTACGGCAAGTTGGCCAAGGACTTGAATGTCGTCATCGTGACATCTCTCTTTGAGCGTCGTGCTCCCGGACTCTATCACAACACTGCAGTTGTCATAGAGCGTGATGGCAGCATCGCCGGCAAATACCGCAAGATGCACATTCCCGATGATCCAGCCTACTATGAGAAGTTCTATTTCACTCCAGGCGACCTGGGGTTCCAGCCCATACAGACTTCAGTGGGTAAGTTGGGTGTATTGGTGTGCTGGGACCAGTGGTACCCGGAAGCAGCCCGCCTGATGGCTCTTCAGGGTGCCGAACTCCTGATCTATCCTACAGCCATCGGCTATGCCAAGTATGATACAGAGGACGAACAGCAGCGCCAGCGCGAGGCTTGGACTACCGTGATGCGAGGTCATGCCGTGGCCAATGGTCTGCCGGTAGTAGCTGTCAACCGCGTAGGCTTCGAGCCCGACCCAAGTGAGCAGACTGGAGGCATTCAGTTCTGGGGCAGCAGTTTCGTGGCTGGTCCGCAGGGCGAGCTCTATTACAGGGCAAGCGACAACGAGGAAGAAAGCCTTGTGGTTGATGTAGACCTCAAGCACAGCGAGGACGTAAGGCGCTGGTGGCCTTTCCTTCGCGACCGTCGCATCGATCATTACGGCAATATCACTCGCCGTTTCATCGACTAAAACACAATCATTAATTTTCAGGATAATGCAGAATTTAGAAGTAATGGTGATGCTTTTCACCATGGTTATATTGGGTTACACCGTCTGTAAGTTGGGGTATATGGGCGACAAGTTCGACAAAAAGCTGTCTTCCATTGTAGTAGACATCACTTGTCCGCTCTTGGTGCTCTCGTCGGTTATGGGCGACGAAATGCCCGACCGCTCGTTGATTCTTCCGCTTGTAGGTGTGGGATTCCTCACCTACATCATTTTGTTGGTGTTTGGTTTCTGGGTTCCCCGATTCATATCCAAGAATCATGACGAACAGGGCATGATAGGTTTTTCCCTGATGTTTGCCAACGTGGGGTTCATCGGTTATCCTATAGTGGCAAGTATCTTCGGTCCGAAGGCTGTCTTCTATGCAGCCTTGCTCAATGTGCCCAATACCTTCTTTATCTTTACTGCGGGTGTGATGCTTGTCAAGGGCGAATACAGCATTCGTCAGTTCAATCCGAAAGTATTGCTCAGTCCGGCTCTCATAGGCGCCTTCATCGCAGCCTTATTGGTAGCTTTTGGCGTGCATACTCCCGAGATGATAGCCCGTCCGATTACGATGGTGGGCAACATTACTGTGCCCGCAGCCCTGATGATTATAGGCAGTTCGATGGCACGTCTTCCACTTCGCGAGATTATAGGTTCCGGCAAGGTTTATGCCACTTCCTTCCTCCGACTGGTGATAGTGCCTCTGTCCGTGTATTTTCTGTTCCGTCTATGCGGAGTCAACACGCTCATCAACAACATCAACACGGTAGTAATAGCCATGCCAGTGGCGTCTTTCGGCACAATGTTCTGTATGAAGTACGGCAGAAATCCCTCACTCATGACCGAAGCGACATTCATCACTACCCTGTTCTCCATCATTACCATTCCTCTCATCACCCTGCTTTTTGGAGCATAGAATGAGAGGTTCCCTCCTTCTCTCCTGCCCTTCGCTTGAATGTTTGTCTATGCTTCGCTTATAGAAAATTCTGCTTCGGTCATAGAAAATTCTGTTTCGCTTATAGAAAATTCTACTGCGCTTATAGAAAATTCTGATTCGGTTATAGAAAATTCAGCTTCGGTTATAGGCTGACTATATAAAAAAAGGTGTGTCATAAGATTATGACACACCTTTTGGGGGTTATCGTTCGTCGAGCGGAGTGTATTCCAACTCGCCCAAAATGTTCTTGTAAGCAGGACGGATGATGCGACGGCCTTCAAAGTTGAGCTCTTCGATACGGTGGGCTGTCCAACCCACAATACGGGCCATGGCGAATATTGGTGTATAGATCTCCTGTGGCAAACCTATCATCTCGTAGATAAATCCGCTGTAGAAGTCGAGGTTGGCACAAGCAGGTTTGCTGCCTCCACGATGCTCCTGCAGGCATTTGATACCCTCCTGCTCTATGAGCTTCAGGAATTCATACTCGTCCTCTCTTCCCTTTTCCTTCGCCAATTCGCCAGCCAAACGTTTCAGCTCTACGGCACGAGGATCGCTCAATGTGTAGACCGCATGACCGATACCATAGATAAGACCTGTCTTGTCGTAAGCCTCCTTGTTGAGCATACGGGTCAGATAAATATCCAGTTCCTTCACGTTCTTCCAGTCTCTGATTTGCTCTTTCAGGTGATGGAACATATTGATCACCTTGATGTTGGCACCACCATGAAGCGGACCTTTCAAGCTGCCGATACCGGCGGCAATAGAGCTGTAAGTATCTGTGCGGGTGGAAGAAGTGACACGCACGGTAAAGGTAGAGTTGTTACCACCACCATGCTCTGCCTGAATGATGAGCAGCAGGTCGAGCATTCGTGCATCGAGCTCCGAATAGTTCTCGTGCTTCATCATATAGAGAAAGTTCTCTGCGATGGAGAGGTTCTCGCGTGGATGACGGATATGCAGACTGCGGCCCTGTACCGAGTGGCGGTAGATGTTGTAGGCATAGGCGATAATGGTTGGGAACTTGGCTATCAACTCTATGCTCTGACGCATCAGGTTGTCGCGGCTGATGTCATCAGGATTAGGATCAAATGTGTACATCTCGAGCACACAACGCGCCAGAATGTTCATGATGTTGCTGCCCTCCAACTCGATAATATGCGTGATGGTACGGTGGTCGAGCGGCATGTTGTCATTGAGCAGTTCCTTGAAGGCTTCCAGCTCCTCCTTGTCAGGCAACTGACCTGAAAGCAACAGGAAAGCCACTTCCTCGAAACCGAAGCGCTTCTCCTTCAGCAGAGGACTCACCAGGTCGTCGAGCTCATAGCCACGGTAATAGAGCTTACCCTCTGTAGGTGTCAGCTTTCCGTTTGCATCTCGCTCGTAACCCACTACATTACCAATATTGGTCAAACCGACGAGCACACCCGAGCCATCGTCATTGCGAAGACCACGCTTCACATTGAACTTAGTGAAAGCCTCCTTGTCAATCTTGCATGAGTTTTTTACCTCATCGCTCAGTTTATATATTAAATATTCCTTGTTCATTTTTATTGATGTTTAATGGGTAATGTTTAGTGTAATCGCAAAACACTATTTCTTTGCCGCAAAATTCAAAGCCGAACCTGCCTTGAACCAAGCTATCTGCGTATCGTTGTAGGTATGTTCTACCAGGAAACTGTCCTCGCTGCCATCCTGATGCTTCAGAGTTACCGTCAGCTTGCTGCCTGGGGCAAACTCCTTCAGACCGGTGAGCGAAATACGATCGTCTTCCTGTACCTTATTATAATCATCCTTGTTGCAGAATGTAAGCGCCAGCATACCCTGCTTCTTCAGGTTGGTTTCGTGGATACGGGCGAAGCTCTTGGCGAGAATCACTTTCACATTGAGGAAGCGAGGCTCCATGGCTGCATGCTCACGCGAAGAACCCTCGCCATAGTTGTCTTCTGCCACCACGATACTGCTGATGCCCTGCGCCTTATAAGCCTTGGCTGCGGTGGAAACCTCCACATACTTGCCGTCCAACTGGTTTTTCACCTTGTTGCTCTCACCGTTGAAGGCGTTGACGGCTCCCATCAGGAGGTTGTCGGAGATGTTCTGCAGATGACCGCGGAACTTCAGCCAGGGACCAGCCATAGAAATGTGGTCGGTGGTACACTTACCTTCAGTCTTGATGAGCAACGGCATATCGGTCAGATCCTTTCCGTCCCAAGCTGCAAATGGAGCCAGCTTCTGCAAGCGGTTGCTGTCAGGTGAGATCACTACCTCCACATTAGCGTTGTCTGCGCTTGGTGCGACGAATCCCTTGTCCTCTACGGCAAATCCCTTAGGAGGGAATGTGTAGCCTGTTGGGGCATCCAGTTTCACGCTGTTGCCTTCCTTGTCCAACAAGGTGTCTGTGGCAGGATTGAAGTCCAGTCTGCCGGCAATGGTCAGCGCCACTGTCAGCTCTGGGCTGCCGATGAAGGCGTAAGTATTGGGGTTGCCGTCAGCACGGCGGCGGAAGTTTCTGTTGAATGAAGTGACGATGGCATTCTTACGTGTATTGTCGTCAGTATGACGCTTCCATTGTCCGATGCAAGGACCGCAGGCGTTGGTCATAATCAAGGCACCGATCTTCTTGAAGTCGTCGAGGATGCCGTCGCGCTCTGCCGTGTAACGAATCTGCTCCGAACCTGGATTGATAATCAGCTGTCCCTTCACTTCGATGCCTTTCTCGTAAGCCTGGCGTGCCACACTGGCTGCACGTGCAAGATCCTGATAGGATGAGTTGGTGCAACTGCCTACCAGTCCAACCTCTACCACCATGGGATAATCGTTGGCAGGGCCCTTCGCCTTCATGTGCGAGATAGGTGTGGCGGCATCGGGAGTAAACGGACCATTGAGGTGTGGCTCCACCTTGGAAAGGTCGATCTCTACTATCTGGTCGTAGAAAGCTGAAGGATTAGCCATCACCTCATCATCGGCACGGAGTTCTGCCGCATTCTGCTGGGCGAGAACAGCAATCTCCTCACGGCCCGTCTTGCGCAGGTATTCGTCGGCGTTCTCGTCGAAGGGGAAGATGGAGCAAGTGGCTCCCAGTTCTGCTCCCATATTACAGATGGTGGCCTTGCCTGTGGTCGAGATGCTGTCGAGACCTTCGCCGAAGTATTCAAGGATGGCATTTGTGCCGCCCTTGACGGTCAGAATGCCGAGAATTTCGAGGATCACGTCTTTAGGAGTTGCCCATCCAGAGAGTTTGCCCTTAAGATGAACACCAATAAGACGAGGCATCTTGAGTTCCCATGGCTGTCCGGTCAGCACGTCTACCGCATCTGCACCGCCCACACCTACTGCTACCATACCGAGACCTCCGGCATTGGGCGTATGCGAGTCGGTTCCTACCATCATACCACCAGGGAAGGCATAATTCTCGAGCACCACCTGATGGATGATTCCTGCTCCTGGACCCCAGAATCCAATATGATATTTCTGTGAGACTGACTTCAGAAAGTCGTACACCTCCTTGTTGGTCTTGCAAGCCTCAGGGAGATCGGCAGTAGCGCCTACATCGGCACGAATCAAGTGGTCACAATGAACCGAAGCGGGTACGGCCACTTTGTCCTTACCGGCATTCATGAACTGCAAGAGAGCCATCTGGGCAGTAGCGTCCTGCATCGCCACACGATTGGGACGGAAGTCTACATACTCTATACCTCTTTTATATGGTCGCAACTGAGTGGGATCATATAGGTGAGCAAAGAGCACCTTCTCAGCATAAGTGAGAGGTCGTTTGACTGTAGCCTTGGCTTGTTTTACACTATCTGAATACGAAGCATAAAAGCTTCTCAGCATTTCAATGTCCAGTATCATCGTTATTCACTTTTAAATAAAAAATTCACTACTTTTAGAAATCTGTTTGCAAATATACTAATTAATTTGCAATTAGTCGTACAAAATGCAGAAAAATTATCATTTTGATATTATTTTTCTGCATTTATTATGATTTAGCTGTATATTTATGCTGTTTTAGCGTTCTGTTACGCGACAAACTCTGATTCCTGTCTGTATCGGATGCTTGCTCATATAAGTGCGGAGCAGCATCGGTTCGTCGATCACACGATGATGTATGCTGCTGGCATTGAGCAGATGCAGACCGTCTGCATGCCACGACGCCAGTCCGATGTGAGTGGTGTCAAGTCCTTTCTTGTTGGTGATGATGACAATGATGTCGCCGTCGTGAATCGCCGACCTGAAGAGTTGGTTGTTCGCAATCTTGTTTTTCGGGATGTATCTGTAGCTTTTACCTGTAATGCTTCGTTCCATGGCCTTGATGCCTGCCATCCACTCGGGATGAGCTGTGAGCATCTTGTAGTTGGAGGAATGTGTGCTCATCCAGTTGACAGCCACTTTCTGAACAGCTGTGAAAGGAGGATTGGGATGTATGTCGGTCACGATGCCCTCCTTCTCGTTGTCGTTGATCCACACCGTGAAATAATGCTGACGTTTGGTGTACTCAACCTTTCCGCCAATATACCTCACGTGTTTTAGATGCTCGCAATATTGCGCAAAGGAGGTTTGTCCCTTCTGGGCGCATAGGGTCAGTGCTGTCACCATCTCCACATAGGTGGTGCAGTCGAGCTGGCGAGTATTGATAACCAACTGCTCTTCCTTTGTGCGGTCGAGGGTTCCTGCCACATAAGGCACACCGATAAACTTCTTGCCAAACCAAAGCATCCAGCTCTTGGGCTTCTGTTTGAGCGACTTCGCCTCCTGCAGCAGGCTCACTATCTTCATACTGTCCTGACGGTTGTAAGCCGAAACGTGACAAACCAACAGGCAAGCCAACAAAAGAATCATCGTTTTTTTCATAATGCTATTCATTTTATGTATCAAAAGACGAACCTATCGTTTTCTGCCAAAGTTGACTCCCACATAGAGGTTGAGCTCTCCGAAGGAGTTGTTGGTTGAGAAACGGTCCTTCTTATAATTATAGGTATGCAGGATGGCGCTTGCACCGGCATACCAGTGAGTGTTGTTCCATACCAAGGCAAAACGGCCAATGCCGTCGAGGTTGAAGTTGCGGAAACTGAACTCACGGGTTTTCTTGTTCTCCTCGCGCTCCACATCTGCCATCGACTGGTTGTAGGCCAAAGCCATGGAAAGGGAGGCATTGAAGAGAAAGTCCTTGGCGAAGACCCAGTTGTATGCATAGCCACAACTGCCCGATACGTCGGTATACTTCACCGTACCAAAACGCAGTTTGTTGTCGATGTCGCCACCGAACTTTTCACCCATCTTGTCGACTACCACATCTTCCAGTTTCTCCCAGTCCACCTCCAGCGTATGGCGGGTATAACCTATGCCTGCCAACCAACTGCCGGCGCTTTTTCGCTGAACAGTACTCTGCGCATAAGCTGCTGGATAAGAGAATTTTCTGTGGTTAAAGATGTAGTAAAGATTAAAACCTTTTACACTCGATTTCACGCCGTCGAAGTCTACTCCTTTAACGGGCGATGTGTCTATCCCGTCGCCTAAATAGAAGCTCTTAATGTGATAGTCGTTTCCTGTCTGTCGCCAGAACAGGTCGATGCCCAGCAGACTGCTGTAAAGGCTCATCGAGAACCCCTTCTTGGGTGAGTGGGAAGAACCAAAGCCGATATTCTTCAGATCGATGGCGTAGCCTAAGAACACCCATCTCCAGCCAATATAAGGACCTAAGCGGTAGGTGATGTCGGGAGCAAACGAGATGCTCTGCCCTTCCTTGTTCGAGAGTGTGTAGCGTTCGTAGGTGTTGGTGTTCTGCAGCATCACGGTATAGTTATAATGCTGCGACTCGATATAGTTCTCGTCGGTGGTGTTGAACTCGCGGAACAGTTGGGTGAAGACATCGCCCACTCTGTGGAAAAAAGTCTTCTTGTGGCGGGCATAAGTAAGACTGTCTGAGGAATTCGGCCGGAACATCGTAGCATTGAACAAGGTTCCCAGCAAAGTGGAATCTGCCGTCTCCTCGGCACTCCAGGCAGGAGAGCCGAAGCCAAGGCAGAAAACGATGAGGGTGTAAACAAACTTGTTCTTCATTGCTTTATATTTTACAGGTCGTGCTGATGCAGCAGTCTGCCGGATCTTTCAGTCGTGGGGCCTGGGCTGACTGCAGGCGATATGGTTTAGTTCTTCCACAATATGCGGTCGAGCACCCAGTTGGTAGGAGTGGCTGCCACACAAGTGCTCTCGCAGGTGCCGATTCCCTGCAGGTCTTCTATCACTGTCTTGATGATAGGCAACTGTACATACGAAGGGTTGGGCACTACGATGCTTGTCTTGCCTGCACTCGTAACAAGCAGGATGGGATCGTAGTCGAAAACCGAGAACGACAGCGATCCCTTGTCGCCAACGATCTCTATGCGGTCTTCCTTGGCACTCTCGTGTCCCACAAAGCACCAGCTTCCACTGCCGGGAATACCGCTCTCGAAGTAGAAACAAGCCGAGATGGTGTCCTCTGCTTCATACAGATGGGCACGGTTGGCGGGATAGCCGTGGGCACGGGTGATGACGCCGAAGATATCCTGCAGGAGGTCTATCTGATGTGGAGCCAGGTCGTAGAAATAGCCACCTCCCGAAATGTCGGGCTGCAGTCGCCAGGGCATTTCCTTGCCCGAAGTATAGTCGAGGTCGCGTGGCGGCACCGAGAATCTCACCTGTACGTTGAGCACATTGCCTATGCCTCCCTGCTCCACTATCTGTTTCACCTTGCGGAAGTATGGCAGATAACGACGATAGTAAGCCACAAAACAGGGCACTCCCGTCTGTTCGCTCACTCGGTTGATGCGGATGCAGTCGTTATAGCTGGCAGCCAGAGGTTTCTCCACATACACCGGCTTGCCTGCCCTCATCGCCATGATGGCGAAGGTGGCGTGCGACGATGGTGGCGTGGCGATGTAAATGGCATTCACGTCGGGATCGTCTATCAACTCCTGGGCATCCGTGTACCATTTACGTATATGGTGGCGCTCGGCATAACTGCGGGCTTTGTCCTCACTACGGCTCATGACAGCCACTACCTTCGAGCCCTCCACCTCGTTGAAGGCTGGACCCGATTTCTTCTCGGTCACTTCTCCGCAACCGATAAATCCCCAATTTATCTGTTTGATGCTACCCATAATATCTTTGACTACTCTGTCTTCTCGCAACTTCATCGCTTAGGAGAGTTCTATACCTTATTATATATTACTCACCTTTCGCTGGATTCTGAAGTTTCTGAAGTAGAACTCTTTAGTTTTACAGACTTATTCAGCCTCCTCCAAACTCTTGTTGATTTGGTCGATGTAGTCGAGCACGTCGTCGCGACCCAACTTCTTCTCGCTGCTGGTGATGAAGTAAGGAGGCAGTTCCACCCAACGGTCTTCCAGCGCGTGCATCCACTTTTCGGCATTCATGCGGGCCTTAACAGGGCCCAACTTGTCGGCCTTGGTGAAGACGATGCAGAAGGGCACGCCACTCTCGCCCAACCAGTCTACGAACTCACGGTCAATCTTCTGCTGGTCGTGGCGCACGTCGATAAGTACAAAGACGTTAGCCAACTGTGGACGCTGCAGAATATAGCTGGAAATCATCTGCTCCAACTGTTTCTGTACGGTCTTCGAACGCTTGGCGAAGCCATAGCCCGGCAGGTCGACCAGATACCACTCGTTGTTGATGATGAAATGGTTGATAAGCAGGGTCTTTCCCGGTGTGGCCGATGTCTTGGCGAGTCCCTTGTGGTTGCAGAGCATGTTGATGAGGCTCGACTTTCCCACGTTACTTCTGCCGATGAAGGCATACTCCGTCTTGTTGTCCTTAGGACACATGCTCACTCGTGGAGCAGATATGGTGAATTCTGATTTCTTTATTTCCATATTGTTGTTATTTCTATTTTTTATTCCGTTCTTTCGTTCTGCACTTTCGCTTACTCTCCCACTACCCTTCTATCTCGGCGAGTTCGAGCCAACGCATTTCCTTCTCGTCAATCTCGTCCTTGATTTCTGGCAGACGCTTGCTCTTCTCCGTCAGTTCCTCCACCGAGAGTTGTCCGCTGCAGAGAGCTTCCTCCAGGGTTTTCTGCTCGTTTTCGAGCTGTTCCAGTTCCTTGGTCAGCTGCTCGTACTCGCGCTTCTCCTTGTAGGTCATCTTTCTTTTGCCCTCTTTCTTCTGGGTTGCCGAAGGCTGTTCTTTGGCTGTAGGCTTGGTGGCTTTCTTCTCGGCTCCCTCGCCCTCGGTCTTGGGTTGAAGTCGGCACCATTCACGATACTGGGTATAGTTGCCAGGGAAATCCTGTATCTCGCCTTCGCCCTTGAAGACCAACAGATGATCCACCACCTTATCCATGAAATATCGGTCGTGGCTCACCACAATCACGCATCCGGCAAAGTCTTGCAGATATTCCTCCAGCACCTGCAGCGTCTGTATGTCGAGGTCGTTGGTAGGCTCGTCGAGTACCAAGAAGTTGGGGTTGCGCATCAGCACGGTACAGAGGTAGAGCTTGCGCTTCTCGCCTCCGCTCAGCTTGTACACGTAGTTGTGCTGTTCCTCGGGCGTGAAGAGGAAGAACTGCAGAAACTGCGAGGCGGTCATGTGTCGGCCGCCGCCCAGGTCGATGTAGTCGGCTATCTCTGTGATGACGTCTATCACCTTTTGGTCTTCCTTGAACTTCAGACCTTCCTGCGAGAAGTAGCCGAAGCGCACCGTCTCGCCGATGTCAAACTGTCCGCTGTCAGGTTTCACCTCGCCCAGCAGCATCTTGATGAAGGTGGACTTTCCTGTTCCGTTATTACCTACGATGCCCATCTTTTCGAAGCGTGCAAAGTTGTAATAGAAGTCGCGCAGAATGACTTTCTTCTTGCCGCGGTCGTCGAAGGCCTTGCTGACATACTGGCATTCGAAAATCTTCGAGCCGATGTAAACGGTAGAAGCTTTCAACCTTACCTGTCGGTCCTCAATGCGCTGTTTTGCCACTTTCTCAAGCTCGTAAAAGGCATCTTCTCTGTATTTCGCCTTATGTCCACGGGCTTGTGGCTGACGGCGCATCCATTCCAGCTCCCGGCGATAAAGGTTCTTCGAGTGCTGAATCTCAGCCCGAAGGTTGTCCATGCGCTCCTGTCGTTTCTCCAAGTAGTAGGCGTAGTTGCCGCGATAGGTATAGATGCCCTGATCGTCGAGCTCCAGTATCACGTTGCACACCTTGTCGAGGAAGAATCGGTCGTGGGTCACCATAAAGATGGTCTTGTTGCCCCTGTTCAGATAGCCTTCCAGCCATTCTATCATTTCCAGATCGAGATGGTTGGTAGGCTCGTCGAGCATCAGAAAGTCGGGCTCGGTAATCAGCACGTTGGCAAGCGCCACACGCTTCTGCTGTCCACCGCTCAACTGTCCCATGGGCTGCTCCAGGTTGGTGATGTGCAACTGTGTGAGTATCTGTCGCGCCTTGAGCACTTTCTCGGGATCGCCCTCGTGGTTGAAACAGGCATCGAGTACACTCTCCTCGGGATCAAACTGGGGCGACTGTTCCAGAAAGCCCAGTTTCAAGTCACGTCGGTAGATGATAGATCCTGACTCATAGCCTTCCTTGTCCATCAGTACCGACATAAGAGTTGACTTTCCCGTGCCGTTGCGTGCAATGAGTCCCACCTTTTGTCCTTCAGCGATTGAAAACGAAATATTCTCGAAAAGAACCTGAGCACCAAATCGTTTGGTGAGGTTCTGAACATCCAAATAAGGTATCTGCGTAGCCATTTATTAATTTTTTGTGCAAAGATAAGGAAAAAATTTGGCAGAAACGAATTTTTTAATTATCTTTGCACTCGATTTCAATTCTTATAGGCGTTTCCCCACTCTTCGAAACGCTTATCATCAATCAAAACATCATATACTATTTTTATAATATAATGTATAGCATAGACGAATTAAATGCAAAAAATGTCGCTCAACTGAAAGACATTGCAAAAGAGATAGGTGCTAAAATCAAGTCTAATGACAACAAAAAGACGATTGTTTACGCCATTCTCGACACCCAGGCCGAGCAGCCCGTCCAGAATGCTGCAGCTCCCAAGAGAAAGAGAGTGAGGATAGCAAAGACGGAAGACAAGGTGTACTCCGTGAAGGGCAAGGACGGTGAAAACTACGACGTGATGAAGAACCAGGTGAAAGGACCTGTGTCCACCGATACTCCTTTGTTCAAGGAACCCTTACAGCAGGATGAGCCTATAGCCGAAACCGAAGCAACTCAGACCGCTGCCGGTCAGGATGCTCCCGAAGCCGAAGTGCCTGCCGTTACTTCTGCCGAAACAGCGCAGAGCGATGTAGAGCCAGCCATGCTGAAACCTATAGCCAAGCACAGAGGACGTAAGAGCAAGGCTGAGCTTGAGGCCATTGCAGCTGCCAAGGTGGCTGCCTTGAAGGAAAGAAACAAGATGCAGAGTGAACAGGAAGCCAACAGCCCTTCTGAAGACACAACCTCGGAGGATAATACGGAAAAACAAAACTCGGTTGACGAAACCAACCTCATTCCCGAACAGGATTTTTCTAATGCTGCCGACAACGGCGAGAGTGACGCTGCAGCCCTGGCTGCACAGTTGCAGGCCAAGTTGAATGCCCAAAACGAGAAGGCTGGCGAACAGACTGTTGCACAGGATGCCACAGGCATTTGGGAAGGCGACCCTGGCGACGGCACCGACTTTATCCCCGTAGTCGACCTTCCTATCGAAGACCAGGCTGCCATGCCCACCTTCGACATCTTCGATCGTCCTACCACTCCTGCAGCCACTGCAGCTCCTGTCCCTCAGCCAGTACAACAGAAAAAAGCAGAGTCAACATTCGACTTTACCAACATCATCACATCCAATGGTGTACTCGAGGTCATGCCCGACGGCTATGGTTTCCTGCGCAGCAGCGACTACAACTACCTCTCTTCACCCGACGATGTGTATGTGCCCAATAATGTCATCAAGCGCTATGGTCTGAAGACCGGCGACGTGGTACAATGCCGTGTGCGTCCTCCTCACGAGGGCGAGAAGTACTTCCCTATCACCGACATCGAGATGATCAACGGTAGAAAGCCATCCGAGGTGCGCGACCGCATACCTTTCGAACATCTCACACCTCTCTTCCCCGACGAGAAGTTCACACTCTGTGGCGACCGTGCCACCACTAACCTCAGCACTCGTGTTGTCGACCTCTTCTCGCCTATCGGTAAGGGTCAGCGTGCACTCATCGTGGCTCAGCCAAAGACGGGTAAGACCATCCTGATGAAGGATATCGCCAACGCCATCGCTGCCAATCATCCCGAGGCCTACCTCATGATGTTGCTCATCGACGAGCGCCCTGAGGAGGTTACCGACATGGCTCGCACCGTCAACGCCGAGGTCATCGCCTCTACCTTCGACGAGCCTGCCGAGCGTCATGTCAAGATAGCCGGAATCGTATTGGAGAAAGCCAAGCGCATGGTGGAGTGCGGTCACGACGTCGTCATCTTCCTCGACTCCATCACCCGTCTGGCTCGTGCCTACAACACCGTAGCGCCAGCCTCAGGCAAGGTTCTTACAGGTGGTGTCGACGCCAATGCCCTGCAGAAACCTAAGCGTTTCTTCGGAGCTGCCCGCAACATCGAGGGAGGCGGCTCGCTCACCATCATCGCCACTGCCCTCATCGATACAGGCAGCAAGATGGACGAGGTGATCTTCGAGGAGTTCAAGGGAACGGGCAACATGGAGCTTCAGCTCGACCGCTCTCTCAGCAACAAGCGCATCTTCCCTGCTGTCAACCTCGTGGCTTCTTCTACTCGTCGCGACGACCTGTTGCAGGACAAGACCACCCTCGACCGTATGTGGATTCTGCGTAAGTATATTTCCGACATGAATCCTGTGGAGGCGATGAACACCATCCACAAGAGCATGGAGCATACCCGCAACAACGACGAGTTCCTGCTCTCCATGAATTCGTAAGCAGAAAGACTTTTTGCAAATAACAATTATAATAAAAGGAGTTGTCCCCATCAGGATGACTCTTTTTTGTTTTTTTATCCGCCATCGTGCTCGCTGATTTGGTGATGAAAAAATAAGGTAAATTCATCAAAAATCTATCACCAAACGCTATTTATCCTTTCTTTTTATACACAAAAGTGTAATTCTTAAGCCGCACTCTTGAGAAATACACTTTTGTGTCAAAGGCTTTTTCCTATAAAGCTATACTTTTG
>OHZM01000018.1_pt1 | contig 76968 bp, 71 predicted proteins | sample 1580481 | NCBI WGS metagenome assembly OHZM01 (sample SAMEA3882506, study PRJEB24775) | human gut metagenome | biome: human-associated habitat; feature: intestine environment; material: feces | place: Netherlands | collected 2009/2010 | reverse complement strand
CACTTGACGCCTTGGTTCATGATGGAGATAACATCGCTGTAGCAGCTGGTACTTACGACATTAAACTTAAGGTTAATTGGGCAGAAGGAACAGCAAAGTGTGAGATGACAAAGAAGTAATATCTCTCAAAAAATTACAATTAAAGGCGGTTTCTATTCAGAGACCGCCTTTTTGTATGACCTGCATTCTTTCCTACATTTTCCCCAAAAAACATTTGGTGGTTACGAGGAAAAGTCGTATCTTTGCAGAAGAAAAGCAGCACTCGGAAAATTGAAAGCAAGCTTTCTTTGCGCTCGTTTGCATTTTCTTTGCGGCGAATAAGTACAACTTTTATATTTTTGTGAATATGAGAACAGGTGACAAAGTATTAATATCTCCAGACTTGACACATGCCAAAGACTGGACACAGGGCGAAGTGATTGAAGTTGAGAACAATCCTTTCGTAGGAATTGTCATCTCCGCAAAAACCGCAGATGGGAACATCTTCTTTGGATATCAAGACTTATTTGAACCTGCAAAGGAGGCAGTATGTACGCAATAGCATTTGATATGGTTATTTCTGATTTACAGAAATACTATGGCGAACCTTACAACAAAGCTTACTACGAAATAAAAGAGCTTCTAAAAAAGAATGGTTTCGAGTGGGTGCAAGGCAGTACATACATGACGATGAATGATGATTTGACTGCACTTGTAAAAACAGTTATGGAACTTTCTAAAATAGAGTGGTTTAAGAAATCAGTCAGAGATCTAAGAGGATTCAAAGTTGAAAGTTGGTCGAACTTTACTGATTTGGTTAAAAACTCATAGAATAGGCGACTCTCCAGCCGTTCTGTATGAGACCATCAGGTGGTCTGTCTTGCCCGTCAAGTGGGCACTCAGGGAACAAGCGACGGGCACTCAGTGAACAAGCGTTGGGCATCGACTGAACAAGCGTCGGGCATTTATTGCCCGTGCGGTGTGCACAGAGTGCCCAAAAGCTTAATTATTAAGGTGTTGCCCTTACAGGGCGTACTGTTCAATATATAACTCAATACCCAGGGCGCTGCCCTGGGCTATGTGATTGTTGGGCTTTCAGCCCGCATTAGTTGAGTTTTGACACTCTCTCCTATAATATTTGATTTCCCAAGACTTTTTTGCTTTATTCCCCTTTTGCCAGCCATTTTGCAAAGAAGCGGTCGCTGACAAAGAAGCCTTTTGGGGTCTTGCTGATCAGTTGCTTGTCCACAAGAGCCTTCAGGGCGGTCTTTACGCTGCTGGTGGCAGGTAGGTGGTGGGTGATGATGAACTGTTGGCTAAGTGGGGAGGAAACTATTTGCTCCTTGGCAATTGCTAACAAGAGTAACTGCTGGTTTTCGGTCAGCCATGCACAATAGTTTTGGTATGCCATGGCTTGCTCCTCTATCAACTCTTGAATCACTTCATCCACTAAGTCCTTATTGATCTGCTCATCACGATGTTCGTAAATACCATGTAGGATGGCTTGTACATACCAAGTTACGCTGTCGGCTTGCGAGTAGATATAGGTGAATGTGTCTACATCTACCTCTCGTTTTTGTGATGACAAAAGACGATTGGCAAATGATAGATATCTTGACTCGGCGATACATGGTAGTGACATGACAAGAGAACTCTGGAAGAATGGGCGATTCGCCGACAAAAACATCTCTTCCATCATGTGCTGTTGACTGCCAGAAAATATGAAATATACATTGGGCAGGAATTGGATGTAGGAGCGTATCAATGCTTCCACTCCATCCTCTGGATAGTTCATGATTTGTTGAAACTCATCTATTGCCACGTAGCATCGCTTTCCAGATTGCTTCATGTACTCGAAGATTCGCTTCAAACTTTCTCGTCCCTCGTTTGGTTTCAAATCCAAAGAAAATGTTGGAATGCCTGTCAGTTCGTCAATTGTTAGCGTTGGTCGCCAACTGCTGAAGAACTCCTGTACTTTACGCAAGGCGGATTGAGAGATTGTATCTAATTTCCCAATGATTTCCGAAGCCATGAGTTGCACCATCTGCTCCAAGTTCTTGGTGGCAAATATGTCTAAGTAGAAGCATTTCACATCATCATATTGCTTTTCTAACTGTTGGAAGACATGATGGATTAATCCAGTTTTGCCCATACGGCGAGGTGCGACAAGCGTGATATTTCGCTCGTTATGGAGCGAAGTCATCATCTTCTCAGTTTCTTTCTCACGGTCACAAAAGTACTCTGCTCCTTTGTATCCATACATCACGAAAGGGTTGTTAATTGTTGCCATAATCTTATTGCGCTTTTTACGTTGCGCAAATTACGCAATAATTATCGAGACAACCAAATGTTTTCAAGTTTTTTAATAATTATCCCATATCATCAAACAAGTCATCCATTGTCAGTTGCACTTGTGCAATTGCTGAATGGGCATTGGGGCGGATGCCGAATGTAGTTATTAGCGTAGGTAAGATGCCATGCCGAACACCAGTTTCTTCTACAAAATCACGTCTTCTTCCATATACTGCCACAAACTCAGCTTTGCCAGAATTAAAATATTCTGTCAACTGTGTGATTTCAGTCTTTCTGCCTACTATTTGCCCCATAACTGATATTCTTTAGCTGTTTATTGTGTTGCAAATTTAAGGAAAATATTTGAGAAAGCAAGCGATTCTTTAGCCAAATCGAAGAAAAACGCTCGATTTGGCTGTTGTTTGCTCATATTCCTCACCATCATTTGGTGGTTAAAAAGAAATGTTGTACCTTATATGTTATCGAACTGACTAACAGTGAGAAAGAGTATGTGGTCAAAAATTTTGACCACCTCGAAACATTGAAGTTTTCTCATGCAACAGTAAAGGGATTTACAGAACAAGGACTTTATATGCTTGCCACAATATTAAAACTTGCCACTGAAAATGCGCAAGCTTACCTTTGGTGTGAACCTGGGAATCCTCAAATTCTCTTTGGAAACAACATGATTCTGAACTGAGGTCATGACAGATACTATGAATTTGCACAGAAAATGCAAACGATTGCGCAAGTCGTTTGCTTGATTTAGGTCAAGAAAAGATTGCCACTACAAAAGGAAATCATAACTTTACCACCGAAAACAAAAAACAAGAAGAATATGAAGAAAGTTTACTTGACACTTATTGCACTCTTAGCAGTAATCAGTGCTTCGGCACAGGGATGGCCGGCAAACTACAATGGAGTCATGCTGCAGGGCTTCTCTTGGAATGCATACGACTATGCACAATGGAAGACTCTTGAAGCTCAAGCTCCTGAAATGAAGGGATTCATCGACCTCGTATGGGTTCCTCAGAGTGGTAAATGCGCAGAGGCCGTACAGGTAATGGGTTATAAGCCCTATTACTATTTCAACCACAACTCCAGTTTCGGTACAGAAGCCGAGTTGCGTTCTATGATCAAGACATTCAAGGCTAACGGTATCGGAACCATTGCCGACGTGGTTGTCAACCACCGCAATACAGAGGGTTGGTTCACTTTCCCTGCTGAAACATACCAGGGTGTGACCTACCAGATGCTGCCTACCGACATCTGCAAAAACGATGATGGTGGTAAGACCTTAGCCCAAGCCCAAAAAGAAAGGGTTAGCCTCAGCAGCAACAACGATGAGGGCGATGACTTCGGAGATTGCCGTGACCTGGACCACAAGAGCGCAAACGTGCAGAAAGTGGTAAAGGCTTACTTGAATTTCTTGAAAAATGACTTGGGTTACGAAGGTTTCCGCTATGACATGGTGAAAGGCTTTGCGGCAAGCCATGTGGGCGACTACAACACAGCAACAGGTATTCAGTACTCCGTAGGCGAGTATTGGGATGGTGTAGGCAATATCAAGAACTGGATCAACAATACAGGCAAGAAGAGCGGTGCCTTCGACTTCCCATTCCACTACAACATGACCAATGCAATCAAATACAACGACTGGAGAAAGTTGAATGACGCCAGCCTGATGTCTGACCCTTCCTATCGTCAGTATGCTGTTACCTTCGTAGAAAACCACGATATCCAGGTACGTGAAGACAAGAGCAACAATCCAGACCCTATCCCTACAGCATATATTCCTGCTGCCAACGCATTCCTTATTGCCATGCCTGGTACGCCTTGTATCTTCCAGCCTCACTGGAGAACATACGAGCATGAGCTGAAGAGCATGATAGAAGCCCGCAAATTAGTAGGCATCACCAACACAAGTTCGTATAGCAATTATGCCAGCAACGCACAGTATTTTGCTAATGCAGTAAATGGTGCTGATGGTCGCAAATTGTTGGTTGTTGTAGGTATTCCAAGCATGATGACAGCACCCGCAAAGACAGAATACACCCGCATCCTTTCTGGCAAAAACTACATGTACTATCTGTCAAGCAACGCAGAGACAGCATGGGCAGACAAGGCTTCAGGCGAATATGAAGAGGGCTTCAAAGTGACTCTCACTGCAGTAAGCAAGAACAGCGCAGCTAAGTTGGTTTACACCACCAATGGCAGCGACCCTAAAGCTAACAGCACATCTGTAACAAGCGGTACATCTATCAACATCAACAGTTCTTGCACACTGAAGGTGGGTCTACTCATCAATGGTACTGTAAGCGGTATCCGCACTTACAACTATAGCATCAAGTCTTTCGAGCCTTACAACATTACCGTATATGTCAATACGGATAACACCAACTGGAAAAAGGTAAACTTCCACATCTGGAGCAGCATGACAGACTTTACAGAGGGTACAAAGTGGCCTGGCGTAAACATCACACAGACCAAGACAATCGACAACATGAATTGGTACTATAAGGAATTTACCATCACCCAGAAAGGCGGATTGATAAACTTTGTATTCTGCGAGCCTGATGCTGCAGGAACGGCTGCGAAAACTCAGTCACAAGACTTTACTGGAGTCAACTCAACTATTTTTGTCAAAGTGGGTCCTAACAAGAATAGTAAAGGTCAGTATATCGTTACGGATGTCACTAAAGACATAGATACAGGTATCGACTTGCCTATAACAGAGAACGCAGGCAGCTACACCGACCGTGCTTGGTACACTCTCAGCGGTATGAAGATGAACCAGAAGCCCAACCAGGCTGGCATCTATATCCACCATGGCAAAAAGGTAGTTATCAAGTAAATAAAAAACCTAACATATAATTCATCTATTCAACTGGCGGCTCACGTTATGCGAGGGTCGCCAGTTTTTCGTATAGAGTAAAATTGGCGAGAAAGAAGAAATATCATTTTTTCGGTAAAACATTTGGAAGCAAAAGAGAAAAAATGTATCTTTGCATAAGATATCCTGCACTCGGCAATCTGAAAACAAGTTTTCAATGCGCTCGTTGGTGCCATCTTTGCAAAAGATATTCTGCACTCGGCAATTATCATTTAAACAAAAAGGAGGTTTTATTATGGCAGAACTGAGAGATAGATACATCCGTTTCGACTGGGCAATCAAAAGATTACTCCGTCAGAAAGCTAATTTTGACGTTTTGGAAGGATTCCTTACCGTATTTCTGAATGAGGAAGTAAAAATCATAGAAATACTGGAAAGTGAAAGTAATCAGCAGAAAGAAGATGATAAGTTCAACCGCGTTGATATAAAAGCCAGAAACAGCAAGGGAGAAATTATCATTGTGGAAATACAAAACACAAGTGAGCTGTACTATTTAGAGCGAGTTCTTTATGGAGTAGCAAAAGCTATTACTGAGCATATCAACCTCGGCAACAGCTATAAGGAGGTGAAAAAGGTATATTCTATCAGCATCTTGTACTTCGATCTCGGAAAAGGTTCTGACTACATCTATATCGGACAGAACAATTTTACAGGTCTGCACACGAAAGACCAGCTCGTGATAAGTGCCAAGGAAAAGAACAATATCGTAAGAAAATCACCTTCTGAGATTTTCCCTACCTATATCCTTGTGCGTGTCAACGAGTTCAATAAAGTGGCAAAATCACCATTGGAAGAATGGGTAAACTATCTGAAGAATGGCGTTATCTCTCCAGATACTAAAGCTCCAGGTCTGCAAGAGGCTCGCGAGAAGCTAAAATACTACGAGATGTCGGATGCAGAACGTCACGCATACGACGAGCATATCAATGCCATCATGATTCAGAATGACGTACTCGGCAATGCTAAATTAGAAGGATTGGCTGAGGGAAGAGCTGAAGGAAGAGCTGAGGGAAGAGCTGAAGAGAAAAAAGCAATAGCCCGCAACCTGCTTTCACAGAACATTCCTTTGGAAATTATTTCCCAAGCCACAGGACTGAGCATAGAAGACATTCGGTTATGTCACCCTCACTCTTGAAGAGGAAATATTCAACTGTTGTTGGTGCGCTCTATTCTGAGCACCTGGTCGCAATAGTCGACCACAGCAGGACGATGGGTAATGAAGATAATGGTCTTGTCGCGAGAAGACAGGATGTTCTGCAATAGCTGGCGCTCGGTTTCTGGGTCAAGGGCACTCGTAGCCTCATCGAAGAGCATGATGCTGCGATTGCGCAACAGACTGCGGGCTATGGCAATACGCTGCGCCTGTCCTTCACTCAGTCCTCCTCCCTGTTCGCTGCAAAGAGTATCCAAGCCTGCAGGCAACTCCATCACAAAGTCGGCGCAACTCTTATGCAGAGCCTCCACCATCTCCTCATCAGTAGCATCGAGCTTACCCAACCGCAGATTGTCGCGGATAGTTCCGCTCATCAGCGTGTTGCCCTGAGGCACATAAACAAAGTTGCATCGATGAAGCGGAGTGAGCGTCTGACTCTTCACCTTATTATATATAGAGAGCTGACCTTGCTGCGGACGAAGCAGAGCCAGGATAAGGCGAACAAGAGTTGTCTTGCCGGCACCTGTCTCACCCAAGATAGCAGTACAGCTGCCTGGTGTGAAATCGAAATCGAGCTGATGAATGACATTGCGGGCATCGGAAGTTGAGCCGTCCTCAGACTGCTCTGCCTTGTAGGCATAACTCACTCCCTCAAGGCGAATGCCGCAAGGCGAGTCTATCTCTATTGGCTCACCCTGTTCCTCCAATGGATTTTCCTCCAACTCCATGAGTCGTTCGGCAGCAGTAAACACCCCCACAAAGGCAGGAACCAGCTTGGCAAGGTTGCGTGCCGGACCCTGTATCTTGTTGACAAGCTGCAGAAAGGCTGTCATACCGCCAAAGGTAAGCGAGCCTGCACTCATGCGCACGGCAGCCCAAAGGAATGCCACCAGATAGCCCAAGGCAAAGCCAAAGTTAAGAACCAAGTTGCTGAACACGCTGAATATGGTCTTACGCACCACTTTGGAGCGAAGCTCGCACTGGGTGTTCTCCAACCGTTCCACCATGACGCTGTTACTCTCCAAGGTCTTGATAAGCATGCGGTGCTGGATGGTTTCCTGCAGCACACTCTGAACCTTACTGTCGGTATCGCGCACCTGACGGGTCAGGAATCGCATCTTGCCCATATACACCTTGCTGAAAGCCAGGAAAATGGGAATCATAACGACGATGACTACCGACAAGAGCTTATCCATGGAGAAGAGATAGAAGAAGGCGCTGAGGAAAAGCGCCAGGACGCTCAAGGTACTTGGAATAGTCTCGGTAAGGAAGCCTACCACTTGCGACACATCCCCCTCAAGCCTGTTGAGCACATCACCCGAATGAAGGCGCTCCCTGCCCTGCCACTCCGAGCGAAGGATGCGGTCGAGCATACGTTGCTGCATACGGTTCTGCGCCTTGATGCCCAGGAGGTTTCTTATCCAGATGCCAGAGATGTTGAGTGCGAAATCGCATAATATCAGTCCACCCATCAATGCCACAGCCCAATAGATATTGCCCTGCACGGCATGCGAAGCCACATCGATGGCATGCTTCACCGCCCACACCTGTCCTAAACTGACAGCAACAGACAGCAAGCCGACAACAGCATTGAGCGTAGCCTGCAGACGGTTGCCACGCCAGGAACGCCAAAGCCACTTGAGCAGGGTCTTGGCATCATACTTGAACTTGGGAACCTTGATTATCTTCATCCATCTCTTCATTTGAATTCTTCACTCTTCATTTGAATTCTTCACTCTTCACTTAAATTCATCTTCCTCTCTGATCGGCACCCCACATCAACTTCTCTCTCAGAGTGGAGAAGTATCGCTGGTTGCGCTGTTTTACTATTTTAATGGTATGGGCAGCCTTGCGGATAACGAGACGTGTGCCTTCAGTCATTCGCTCACTGCGTCCGTCGATGGCAACAAGGTAGTTGTGGCTACGGCTCTCCACATCGAGTGTTATCTCTGCCGTGTCATTAATGACGACGGGACGAATATTTAAACTATGAGGAGCCACGGGCGTGAGACACAGGCTGCTGCTCTGGGGAATGATGATAGGTCCGCCATTCGACAGGTTGTAGGCTGTAGAGCCCGTAGAAGTGGTCACGATCAGTCCGTCAGCCTGGTAGTTAACCAGAAACTCTCCATCCACCTGCGTGCGAATAGAAATCATGGACGCATCGTCACGCTTCAGTACGGCAATATCGTTAAGGGCAAAAGGATTGCCTGCCAAGACACCTCCCTCTGCCTCTACCTGAATGACGACATGTTCCTCTATCTGGCACTCACCAGCATACAAGCTGTCCAAGGCTGCCTCCACCTCGCCAGGCAACACATCAGCCAGGAAGCCCAGTCGCCCCATATTGACACCGATGATGGGTGTTCCCTTGGCTCCCACTCTGCTGGCAGCCTTGAGGAAGGTGCCGTCGCCTCCCATGGAGATGACATAATCCACATCGAAGTTGTAATCCTCGAACACTCCTGCCGCCTTCACATCGATGTGCTGACTGCGGGTGAGAAACTCGTAATAGGCATTCTCCACATAGATTTCGGCGCCTTTCTGCGCTAAATAGTACAGGATCTTCTCTATCGAAGTAGACTTCCTGGCCTGGTACTCATTGCCAAATATCGCAAATTTCAATGGTTGTCGTGTCATTTATTTTGCTGTTTCAATTATTATTCTTACTTTTGCAAAGGTAATAATATAAATCGAATAATCAGACAAAAAGAACATAAAATTATGGCAAAGGTATACGAATTTCTTGCCAATGGCTTCGAGGAAATCGAAGGTTTGGCTCCGGTAGACATACTTCGCAGAGGTGGTGTAGACATCAAGACCGTAAGCATTACGGGCAGCGAATGGGTAGAAACTTCTCATGGCGTAACACTGAAAGCCGACCTGCGCTTTGAGGACGTGAAGGACTTCGGCGATGCCGACATGCTCCTTCTTCCAGGAGGAATGCCAGGCAGCACTCATCTCAACGAGCACAAGGGCGTGCGACAGGCGCTCATCGCTCATCACAAGGCCGGCAAGCGCATAGGTGCCATCTGTGCTGCCCCTATGGTATTGGCAAGCACGGGCATCCTCAACGGCAAGAAGGCTACCTGCTACCCTGGTTTTGAACAATACTTTGCTGCCGACACCGAGTATACTGGCCATCTGTATGAGGAGGACGGCAACGTGATAACAGGTGAAGGTCCGGCTGCTACCCTGCCCTATGCCTACAAGATATTGAGTTACTTCGTAGGCGACGAGGCTGTGGCAGAACTGCAGAAAGGCATGATGTACACACACCTGATGAGCAACAAATAATTCTTAACTCTTCACTTAAATTATGGATTACGTAATCATTGTTGCCGGAGGCAAAGGACTGCGCATGGGAACAGAGACGCCCAAGCAGTTTCTGCCTGTAGCCGGCAAGCCCATACTGATGCGCACTATAGAGCGCTTCTACGAATACAACCCCGACATCAACATCATCCTTGTGTTGCCCGAGAGCCAGCAGGAATACTGGCACCAGCTTTGCGAGGAGCATCATTTCGACATCAAGCACCAGATAGCCAATGGTGGCGACACCCGCTTCCAGTCATCAAAGAACGGACTGGCACTTATTCCCGATGACGCCGACGGAGTGGTGGGAATACACGACGGTGTGCGCCCATTCGTGTCAACCTCAGTCATAGACGAATGCTACGAGACCGCCCGCGAGGAATATGCCGCCATACCCGTATATGCTGTGACCGACACACTGCGCTATATAGACCAGCGTGGAGGAGGCAAAAACGTGATGCGCGACGACTATCGTGTGGTACAGACTCCTCAGACTTTCGACATTGCTCTTGCCAAGCAAGCCTTCAATCAGGGTTACAAGGCCCAGTTTACCGACGATGCCTCGGTGGTGGAAAGCTTAGGATGCCAGGTGGCTATGGTGGAAGGCAACCGCGAGAATATCAAGATTACGACCCCCTTCGACATCAAGGTGGCAGAAGCCCTATTAGCAGAATAAAAACAAGGGAATTCTTCACTCTTCATTCTTCACTCTTCACTTAAAAAAATGAGTAGTATTTTAGACCAAGACATCATGTACCTGCCTGGCGTAGGACCCAAGAAGAAAGAGATTCTGAGCAAGGAGCTCGGCATCTGCTCGTATGGTGACTTGCTCGAATACTACCCTTATAAATATGTAGACCGCACCAAGGTGTTCCACATCAGCGAGCTGACACCGGAAATGCCCTTTGTACAGATAAAGGGAAGGATCCTCAGTTTCGAGGAATTCGACATGGGAAAACGCAACAAACGGGTAGTAGCCCACTTCTCCGACGGATTCGGAGTAGCTGACTTAGTTTGGTTTCGCGGCGCACAATACATCTACAAGACTTACAAGACCGATACCGAATACATTGTTTTCGGCAAGCCAACGCTTTATGGCGGACGTTTCCAGTTTGCTCACCCCGATATCGACGACGCACAGTCGCTGCAACTCTCCGACATGGGCATGCAGCCCTACTATGGCACCACCGAGAAGATGAAAAAGATGGGGCTTACATCGCGCGCCATAGAGAAAATAGCCAAGGCGCTGATAGAGAAGCTTCCTGCCCTGCCAGAAACCCTGCCCGACTTTATCACCCATCGTCTGCACCTTGTCTCACGCGACGAGGCCTTCCGCAACATACATTATCCACACTCTCATCAGGAACTGCAGAAGGCACAGGTGCGGCTGAAGTTTGAGGAGCTGTTCTACGTGCAACTTAATATATTAAGGTACGCGAGCGACCAGCGACGCAAATACCGGGGATACGTGTTCAACCGTGTGGGAGAGATATTCAACAGTTTCTATGCGAACAACCTGCCTTTCAGTCTTACCGGAGCACAAAAGCGGGTAATGCACGAGATACGCGCCGATATGTGCAGCGGCAAACAGATGAACAGACTTCTGCAGGGAGATGTAGGATCGGGCAAGACACTCGTGGCACTGATGACCATGCTCATAGCACTCGACAATGGATTCCAGGCCTGCATGATGGCTCCTACCGAAATCTTGGCAGAACAGCATCTGCAAACCATCAGGGAGTTTCTGAAGGGGATGGACATCAGGGTGGAACTGCTGACGGGCATCGTAAAAGGCAAAAAGCGACAGGCCATACTCGACGCATTGGCTTGCGGAGAGGTGCAGATATTGGTGGGAACTCATGCCATCATAGAAGAAACCGTGCAGTTTGCACACTTAGGACTGGCTGTCATCGACGAACAGCATCGCTTCGGTGTGGCACAAAGAGCCAAGCTATGGAGCAAGAGCCTGAATCCGCCACATGTATTGGTCATGACGGCAACCCCTATACCACGCACCCTTGCCATGACTATATACGGCGACCTGGATGTAAGTGTCATCGACGAACTGCCGCCTGGCAGAAAACCCATACAGACGCTGCATAAGTTCGACACCCAACTGACCTCTCTCTATCAGAGCATCAGACGCCAGATCAACATGGGGCGACAGGTCTACATCGTATTTCCACTCATCAAAGAGAGCGAGAAGAGCGATCTGAAAAACCTGGAAGAAGGCTTCGAGACTCTCAAGGAAGCCTTCCCCGACTACAACCTCAGCAAAGTGCACGGCAAGATGAAACCTGCAGAGAAGGAAACTGAGATGGAGAAGTTTGTGAAGGGCGAAACCCAGATACTCGTTGCCACAACCGTCATCGAGGTAGGCGTCAATGTGCCCAACGCCTCGGTCATGGTGATTCTGGATGCGCAGCGATTCGGACTCTCTCAGCTACACCAGCTCAGAGGACGAGTAGGACGAGGAAGCGACCAAAGCTACTGCATCCTGGTAACCAACTACAAGTTGAGCGAGGATACAAGAAAGCGAATCGACATCATGTGCGACACCAATGATGGATTCCGAATAGCTGAAGCCGACCTGAAGCTTCGAGGCCCTGGCGACCTGGAGGGAACGCAGCAAAGCGGAATAGCCTTCGACCTGAAGATAGCCAACATAGCACGCGATGGTCAACTTGTGCAACTGGCAAGACAGGAGGCGCAAGCTGTTATCGAGGCCGATCCGCAATGCAGTCTTCCCCAGTACGCACCACTATGGTCGAGGCTCAGAGAGCTGAAGAAAACCAACATCAACTGGGCTGCCATCAGTTAGCGGCAGTCCCCTCAACCAGACAACACAGGCTATCAACATCAAGTAAAACAGAGCAAAAATGGCAATAAAAGAACAAACATCTGAAGGAAACCTCTTCCCCGACATGCCCACCACGCCAGCCACTGTGCCTGTCTCCACACCCAAGAAGCGAGGTCGCAAACCACTGGTTCGCGAGCCAGAGCCACGGCCCGACCTGACCAAGGAGGAAATGAGAGAAAAGCTCATAGGCATCAAAGAGATAGAAAGCGTAACAGGCATCAGATACATCCGACTGCACGTCACCGCCAAGATGATCATCGGCATAAGAGAAAGCTCGGGCAAGGAATTTACCATCAATCTCGATGAACTCTATAAAGCCTATACACAGTGCAACCACTTCACAAGTCCGGAGGTAAAGAAGTACATCTTCATGGGACATTCACCTGCCGTAGCTCTGCTCAGATATCTGAAAAATGGATAAATTACAAAAGAACAGCGATATCCAACAAGAGTAAAAAAAAGAAAAAACGAGAAACAGAAAAAATGTTAAAAACCAATTTCGACTTTTCATGCAATAATTATGCCAATTCGCCTATATATAAACTGCATTCGAAAGCTATCCGAGTGAAAACGAGCATGTTAAAGACCGAATAATTTATGTTAATCCATTAGGTTATTTGAATTATTTTTGTTATATTTGCAACGTCTATATAACAAAATCGCATCTTAGAGCACTTTGCATTGCGATTTTCCGTACAGAATTCTTATTGTTCTGTATGCTAAACGACCAACCTAAAAGAGTATTAATTTAGAATTATGAGTTTAAAAAGCAAGATAAGTAAAATCTTTGTAGGAGTATTATTGTCCCTCGCTGCCGTGCCCACTCAGGCTCAAGACCTTCTGGCACGTCAGGCACCGGTAGATCATCGAATGAAGTCGCTCGACACTTTAGCCATCTCTCATTATCGCCAGATGGAAGAGCGCGAGAACCCAGCCAGCGAGCTCTATGAAGATTTCTCCAATAAATACGCTCACAAAGCCACATCGCTGCCTGAGCATTTCCGTATAGACCTTCGTCATTTCTGTATGCCTACCCAGAGCCGCGTGGTAACCAGCAACTTCGGTTATCGTGCGCAATTTGGTCGTAGCCACAAGGGTATGGACATCAAAGTATATATCGGCGACACCATACGTGCTGCCTTCTCAGGAAAAGTACGTATCGTAAGATATGAGAGAGGCGGATATGGCAAATACATCGTTATTCGTCACAACAACGGACTGGAGACTATCTACGGTCACCTTTCTGCACAGCTCGTAGAAGAGAATCAGGACGTAAGAGCCGGCGAAGTGATAGGACTCGGTGGAAATACCGGTCGAAGCACAGGTTCGCACCTCCACTTTGAGACTCGTCTTTGCGGCGTAGCCCTGAACCCAGCCTTGATGTTCGACTTCCGCAACCAGGACGTAGTGGGCGACTACTATGACTTCAACCGCAACACATACGAGAACGAGGGCATTGCAGCCAACTCGGTTCGTGGAAAAGTGGGCAACGGAGGCTACACACGCGAGGAAGTCAACGGAGGCTCTGTGGGCAGATACGAAGCCAGCGCAAGTGGCGAGAAGCTTTACCACAAGGTTAAGTACGGCGAGACTCTCAGCTCTATCGCCGAGAAGCGTGGCGTAAGTGTTGAGAAGATCTGCCACCTCAATGGTTACAAGAAGGACAAGAAGCTTACTCCTGGACAGATTATCAGATATTCATAATTCTGTCATCATCCGACAGACTGCCCGGCATAACATAGCAAAATAAACTTTCATACAATAAATACAAAAGCAGGAACTCCCCAATAGGAATTCCTGCTTTTTCGTACACTAAACATTCCCACTCCAAGGCTATTGGCTATAACTTTTACCGACGACCGAAGGGGGTGATAACTTCTTTAAATTCTATAACTTCTGAACTTCAGATTGATTGTGTTCTGACTTTTTAAAGTGTGCACAATTAACATAAATATAACAGTTAACCTACAAAAAGGATTCGTATATTTTGTAACTTTGCAGGCGACAACGGAATTCAACAATTATTAAATTATGAAATATTTATATTTAGTTTTATTGCTTCTACCGCTAAAGGTATTAGGGCAGGTAAAATTACAAGATGTTACGATAAATGGTAAGCAACCTAAGTTTGTAAGATTAAAGGGATATTATCGTAGTTATCAACACAATGATTCTTTGCTTAAGTATTACGTTGATGGTATCGTGGAATACTATATCAATCTAAAAAATGAAAAAGTATATTTAAGAAAATATGGCTGTCGTTATCTAAGAAATGAAGAGCTTATCAGCAAAGACAAGAAAAGAGCCTTTATGCTTAGCGATCAAGCAACATTTCGTCCATGGCCAGAAGGAACAACTTTTATAGAGGAATGTCGTAAAAAGTATACTATTCAAGATTCTGCTAATGTTGGATATATTAAAAAGAAGAGCCAAACTATAGGAAGAATAACAACTGATTCTATCCGTAAATGCTGTACGATAGAAATGGATATGATGCCTACATATGACAAGCTTTCTCAAAATATATTTGGTTTTTCGCAGGAAATAGTAAGAGACAAATTCACGGAGGCTTACCGATTAAGTGATGAGGATTATTATTCCTTTAAAAACTTGATTTTTCAGAAAACTGATCAAAGTTACAATTATTGGCATAAAAAGGATTCTCATAAACAGTTAATTCATGTTGTTACAGAATTGTTTATTACGGAACAAGAATATGTAGATGAAAAGAAGAAAGAATCAGGCATTAATCTGCAACCGCAAGAAGCTACTCAAGCGATAGAAAACTATATATCAGTCCATGGATTGCCACTCCTGTCGCCAGAAGAACAAGCAGAAATGAAGAAACTACAGTTTTATGACCCAGCCAAATTGTAAGAAATAGAAACTATCAACGATTAGACAATAGTTCGTAAACAGAGTCTACTTTAAAGTAAGGTCTGTTTTTAAATGCTTATATTTCACGAAAATAATCTCTGATTGATGCCGCTATCAGGATTTATTTTCGTATCTTTGGCACCGTCAATCAAATAGAAAGACCAACAAACAACTATGGCAGACATTAAATTACTTCTGGTGGAAGATGACGAGAATCTCGCATTTGTAGAGAAAAACACGTTGGAAGATGTCGTTGGTGGTTACGAGATTATAACTGCCTGCAATGGTAAAGATGGTATCAAGGCTTGGGAAACATTCAAGCCTGATGTTATCATCTCAGATATTGACATGCCTGTAATGAACGGCATTGACATGGTAAAGCATATCCGTGAATTAGATGGCGAGACCATCATTATGTTTACCACCAACCTCACTTCACCGTCCAAACTGAAAGAAGGGTATCATGTTGGTGTTGATGAATATATCAAGAAACCTTTTGTGCCAGAGGAACTTGATTGTCATGTCAAGGCATTGCTAAAACTCAAAGGAGGAATAGAAAGGCGCAACGTCTCGAATTGCGTCAAGATTGGCAAACACATATTGGATCCAGAACACACATGTTTAAAGGATGAAGATGGAAAAATCTGCTTGAAATTGGGACGACAAGAATCAAAGACATTAGAACTTCTTGCCAAGAACAAAAATGCAATCATCAAGCGGGAGACCATACAGAATATCCTTTGGGGAAGTGACGAGAAAGATTTCTATCTTGCCCGACGACTTGATGTTGTCATAACAAACCTTCGAAAAGATCTTCAAATAGACCCGTTTGTGCAAATAGAGACCACACGTGGGGTAGGCTTTTCATTGATAGAGTCCATCTAATCCTTCTTCACCCCCCCCATTGCTTGCATCTTGATCTGGCAAGAATATGGTGAACTCGGTATATTTTCCGAGTTCACTATCTACAGTTACCATACCATGATGTGCATCTATAACTTGGAAAACATAAGTCAGCCCCATTCCAAAGCCAGACGCGCCTCCTTTTTTTATCATTCTATTAGAAGCTGAAGCACGCTCAAATTTATCAAATATAATCTTTTGATCGTCTTTTTTTATTCCAAAGCCATTATCCCAAAAACGAATAACAACACCTTTATTCACTTTCTCAGAAGAGACACGAATAGTGACGACTTTATCGGAATATTTAATAGAGTTATCTATCAAGTTATAGAATATTTCTTTTAGGTACTCTATATCTGCATAGATGTTCGAGCAATTGAGTTGATTCTCGAATACAATAGTCTTATGCTGGTTTGTTATAAAATTATTCTCTATTCTTGAAAGAATAGCAGAAAGGTCTACAGTCTCTTTATGTAGCTCTAATTTTTTTGACTCAGACTTGGAGATTGTCAGAATATTATGGATTAATTGATAGGCATGCTGCGTTTCTGCATTGATTACATTTAGATATTTTGTTCTTTTTTCCTCATTATTTATAACTCTTTTATTATTTAAAGCTGTCAGTGATAATTGGATGGTTGAAAGGGGAGTCTTTATATCGTGAATCATAGAATAGGTAAACTCCTTCTTTACTCTTGCTGCTTCTTGCAACAAACGAATGGCCTTGTATAATTTTACGACACATAATAAGATAAACATTCCTATAATGAAGCTACTAAGTATGATTAGTCCCAACTGTTTAAAAAACAAATTAATAGGGTTTAGTAATTCTACTTGTATTCCTATAGACTTGTTGATTCTTACTGGAATGTATTGAGAAGAAATTTTATTGATGATAATAGAAGGCAGAGAGTTGCTCTTGGCCACAACTATTTTCTTGTTCGCTTCTACCTTATATATAATATATGCATAATCCCATCCTTTTGCCTGTATATTCTTCTGAAAGAACTCACCTAAACTTCTATAATTTATATCTTTATGGGTGGCATTAAAAACTCCTTCTTCTATATATTCTATACCTTGAAATTTAGGCGTAGACAAATCTGGAGCACCTGCTATCCGAGTTTCAGCAGGAACGTATATAAACCTTTTATATACTTCTGAAAACATGGATTTAACGACCACTTTGTTAATATCTTCAACCATGTTAGTTTCTGTATATAGAACAGTTTGGCGAATCCACATTGCTTGAAGAAACAATACAGATAAAATTCCTACTATAGATACAAAAATATACTTATTTGATTTCATATTTGCAAAAATAATAATAAATCTAACATAAAACTAACAATTCTCTAACATTTAGCATTATTTAAAAATACTACTTTTGCAGCAGAATTTATCGCTTCGAATGGGAGCAAGTTCTGTTGGCTTACTTTAGTTAGAAAGCTTATTTCAAAGAAATTAAAAACATGGAAAAGAATTAAAATGAAACATAAGCGCAACTATCAGGTATTAAGTGTAATAGGAATTTTGTTGGTATGTATTGTATTCGTTACATTACTACCACTTGCTATTCAAATTGTCTTCGAACTTACAACCCATATCATTGGTAGCTCTATGACTTTTAGTGAATGGAGTAAAAATGACATGGGAATAATTTGCACAGACATTATACCTTCTCTTGGTTTAATTCTTTTATGTCTGTGGAAGTTTAATGGGAAAAAGATAATAAGTCATAGCTGTTCTAATTTTTCGACAGCATACGTTCCATATATTATAATATTAGGTATATGTACTTATTTTCCTATAGGGGTAATAGAAGATATTATATGTTTACCAGATTACTTGATGGATGATTTTGAAAAGTCAGTTTTCAATCCATACGAGATTTTGCTTATTTGCCTTATTGGACCCTTTGTAGAAGAATTACTGTTTCGAGGTGTTGTGTTAAAGCGACTTTTAATATATATGAACAATGTCTATAGTGCTATTATCTTGTCGGCAGTTCTATTTGCTTTGTTTCATGTTAATCCAGCTCAAATACCTGGAGCTCTCATATTAGGTCTCATAACAGGATATATAGTTTACCGAACAAAGAGTATTTTCTATAGTTTTTTCGTTCACGCTATATATAATTCTTTATGCTGTTTGCAATATTTTGCCATAGGATATGAGTCTAAGACCATAGATCTTGTAAATGGTAATTGGTATATATATTTGTTACTTGCAATATCAAGTTTGGGAATAGGATATTTTGTCGTTAAAACGATGAATCATAAATTAAGTTCAATTAAAAAGTAGTAAAAATTAAAACAACTAATGTTCTATTAGCAGATCTTACACAACGTGAGATGCTGGAGATCCAATGGAGGAGGTAAAATATGTCCACAATAGTAAAAGATAACAACAATAATTATTTGGCCATTGCTTTCAAACACCTTTTGACAGCATTGCTGATTGCAATAATTGGCTCTTGGTGTTTTCAATTACTTTACCCTGCAATTGCTGGTATATTTACAAATACAGCTAAAAATGAAATAAATATATTATACTCTCATCTTGTATTTGTAGTATCAATCATTTTATGGTGTTGTTATAAGTTCCCTATTGTCAGACAATTCAAAAAACAACCATTGTCTACACTAACATACTATCCGATTATTGCTGTATTAGCTTTGATTTGCTTTATAATAGTAGGCTCTGTCATAGATATACCTAATTACTATCAGCATGAACTGGAGAGTATAATGCAAGAAAAATTCCTCTGTATATTGACAATGGGAGTTATCCAACCAATTGCAGAAGAATTTCTCTTCAGAGGAGTGTTTCTGAAAGAATTACTCAAATGGAAAAGTAATCCGTGGTGGGCTATAGGTGTATCCGCTATTACTTTTAGCATCATACATTTGAATTTTACACAGATGATAAGTGCATTGCCATTGGGCATCATTATGGGATGGCTATACTTTAAAACCCAAAGCCTGTGGCCTTCGATTATAATACATATTACGAACAACTCTATATGCTGCATACCGAGCAGCATTGATAGTCTCTCGTTTTTGGATATAATCTGCAACCATCCATTAATAGGCATACTTATCATTGTGCCTTTGAATAGCATACTGATATTTCTCATCATAAGAAAAATAAATTATAAAACAGAAAGATTATGAACAAACTTACAGATTTGACAACTTCCGAAATGAAAAAATTTGCAGGAGGATTTGGTGTAGGTGTTATCGTCGGTTTTGTGGCTGTAGCTGCATTGTATTATGTAATAAAGAATATCAAATGAACAAGGAATATAAAGAAAAAATTCTAAAGACTGGATTGGAAGGTTTTTTAATAGGTATTGCTATAGGTGTAGCAGCTGGAATAGTCTATTTTTTCACTCACTAATTGGCTATACAATTCCTTCTTAGGAACAGAATATTTTGTCGTTCTAACGATGAATCTTAAATTAGAAACTTAGTGATTAACCTTTCATGTTACTCAGGTATTTTGACATGAGTAACTTATTAAATATTAGTGGTTCACATAAAGTTTTTAATAAGCAAGTATGAATAAGTTTACAACCAACGGCTGTAAGCCAACTTGTAAATCATCCAACAAATATGATTACAAGATAAACTTAAGGCTTATCTTGCCACTCTTACAGAAGAGGAAATCGGCATATATAAGGGATGGTCCTGACTCACTTACAGAGGACATCACAAAATTAGAAGGTTAGAAACAATATAATCACAAGTAATATGAAGAAAGAACTATTAGCAGGAACGAAAGGACTGGTAACTACATTGATGGTTGCTATGGTTGTAGTATGTATATTCCAATTATTCTCAGCCATTGGTAATTTTGCAAATAGAAACAATTACGTGCTTTCTCATTCTGTTTTTGTCATTGCAATTATCACATGGATATTATATAGATATTCCATAAAGAACTATCTAAAGAAATGTCCAATAAAAATTGCTTTATATTGTCCTATTATCGCTATTTCGAATTTGGTATTGCTCTCTGTTTTTGGTACATATATATATATACCAAATTTGTTTGAGAATGCATTAACCTCCATTACGCAAAATGCTCTGCTGTGTACAATAACTATAGGTTTGCTACAACCTGTGGCAGAAGAAATGTTGTTTAGGGGCGTTGTTTTAGGATGTTTGTTAAAAGGGAAGACTAATCCATGGATTGCAATAGGAATCTCGACTTTTATATTTAGCATTATTCACTTAAATCTCACCCAAATGATAAGTGCCGCTATATTTGGTATGATTGCGGGATGGTTATTCTACAAAACAAGAAGTCTTTGGCCTTCAATCATCATCCATACTACGAACAATCTATCATGCTGTATATGGAGTTTTACATCTCTTTCAACAATCTCATATGGGATGACAAAAGGACAATTATTGATTATTCATATACTTTTAGTCATAATATGTATTGTCGTACTATCACTTACAATAAAAAAAATATGTGTTATATTCAAAAAAAATAAATATGGAAAAGATCATAGAATTGTCAGCTTCTCAACTAATGGAAATTAATGGAGGAGGAATGAAAGATAAAATTGTTAAATATCTCTTTGGTTTGCTTGCAGATTATTTAGTTGGTACTCCTGACGATCTTAAGCAAGGTTATAATGACGGATTAAAAAGAAAATAACTATGAAATGTAACAATTATTTAAAAGAGTTAGATGAGCAAGAGCTCAAGTCTATCAACGCAGGTGAAAAAGGCTCATTGCTTTATTGGTTAGGAAGAATTGCTGGTGAATTAGTGTATACACATCAGCACAATCCTGGTTTCGGTGATGCCTTAGTTATGTCTTTGCATTAATATACAACAAGATCAAGATTGATAGAGTCCATCTAATCCTTCTTCTTCACCCCCCCCATTGCTTGCATCTTGATCTGGCAAGAATATGGTGAACTCGGTATATTTTCCGAGTTCACTATCTACAGTTACCATACCATGATGTGCCTCTAATACATGAAGAACATAGTTTAGGCCTAACCCAAATCCAGAAGCACCACCTTTAGTAAATGTGCGTTTAGAAGCGGAAGCTCGTTCAAATTTATCAAAGATAATTTGTTGGTCTTCTTTGGATATGCCCATGCCATTATCCTTCACCCGGATATTTACACCATTTTCTACTCTATAAGAAGTAATTTCTATATAAACTGTGCTTTTAGAATATTTTATAGAGTTGTCTATTAGGTTATAAAAGACTTCATTTAAATATTCTTCGTCTGCAAACACCAGTGATTCATTTATAATATTTTTGAATGTAATATTTTTCTGTGAGTTTACTTCAAAATTACCTTCTATATTATTTAATAGTTGTTCTAAGTTTATAATAGTCTTATTTAATATAAGTTTTCCTGATTCAAACTTAGAAATAGTAAGGATCCTATTTATTAATTGATACAAATGTTTATTCTCATTTCTTATAACTGTTAGATATTTTGTTCTCAACTTTTTATTTTCTCCAACAGAAGGAACAGTAAGAGTATTAATCCCCATACTAATAGTTGACAATGGAGTTTTCATATCATGTATCATAGCATAACTAAAATCCTTTTGTATTCTTGCATTTTTTTGTTGGGTTCGAATAATTGCAACTTGCTTTATAATACATGTAAATGCTAAAATGCAGAGAATGAAGCTTATAAAAATTAGAAGTCCAAGTTCATGAAAGTATAAGGAAATAGGATTTGCAAATTCTATTTGAATGCCTTGTGAACCATCTATCCTTGTCGGGATAATTTCTGATTTTATAGCCCCAATCTTAGTTGTATAAAAGCTGTTATTTTTATATACTATTGACTTTTTCTTATTAGTTACTTTATATAGTATATAAGTATTAGGCATGTTAGTTTGCTTGATATTTCGACTGAGTATCTTTGTTAATTGATGAAAATTGATATCTTTATGGCACAAGTTGAATATGCCATTATTGATGTATTCATAATTATCGTATTTCGGATTCGGGTTATTAGAACCTTGAATTTGAGCATCTGGTGGGATATTTGCAAATCTGCCGTCTAACTCCTTAAAGAGACATTGAATAAAAAAAGCGTTTACATCCGCTGTCAACTTATTTACAGCCACACTGAAAGAATTATACAACCATATCGTTTGCAATAAAAACACAGCAAATATAGTGGCAATAGTAATATTTTTATAGCCGTTAACTTTCATTTTTTGCAAAAATACAAATAAAATCTAACATAAACCTAAGAAACATCTAACATTTAATATTTTTAAAACTTTATACATTTGCAATCGAAAATAACAAACAACAAAAATAATGAGAACAGAAATAAGAAATTTGACCATAGAAGAGTGTTTATCTTCACTTGGTGGTGCTGGTGGTGAGAGAAAAGTATACTATAAGTTAATAAATGGAAAACTTTATCCATTTTATTACCATGATTAAATGTATACTATTAATGTAATAATTAAATTAAAAACTTAAAATTATGAAGAAGTTGGAAGAAATGGGACTTGTCCCTTTAAACAAGAAAGAGTGTGTTGAACACGATGGTGGCAATGACAAGCCTGTCTTCAAAGGTATTAAACCTGATGCATTGCAAAATTCATCTTTTAGAATGGGAACAAATATTAGCGGCATACATTAAAATAAAGAAATTCTGAAAAAGACTTCTTTTATGTGGTTTAATCTACCACTTATGGAGATTCTAAATACAAAATATAATATTTAATCATGGCATCTTTTTGGGCACCTTTGAAATCAACAACTCCGAAATGGTGGTTAATTACAGCATTGCTTATCATCGATACTTTTGTATCATTATTCGCCTTGCAGTTTTTAACCTCTGCAATTAGTTTCATAGCAATGATTCTAATAGGAGGATTAATTTGTTTTTTCTTATATTGTTTATATTTTAAATTATTTGAAAAATGAAAAAGTTTAGAAAAATATTTTGTCGTTAAAACGATGAATTCTATTCGCCTTGAATACGATGGCGTATAATGATATAAAGCTATATGCGTATCCCTTCGAACCAATCTCTTCTTCCTCGTCAATGCTACTAAATACTTTTCCAATAAAGTATAGGTCGGAGTTTTAGACATTAGCCGAGTTGTCGGTAGACGAAATGACAACTACGGAAGGAGGGGGTGTTGAAGCAGGATTAATTTTACTGCTTTTGATAGCAGGTACAGAAAAGGCTTTCTAAGTTAAGTACTTAAGGGATGCAACGGTATAATAATATCGGTACATCCCTGTGGATATAACAGCAACATGAGAGAAATACTCGCTTTTTGGAAGGAGCTTGCAAATCGAAAAAATCCTCCGAATGGAGTGAGTTTCTCAGATTTTATTTGTACTTTTGCTAAGTCTTTCTGAGTTTCATTTATTATTAAATGCAACACTAAGATAAGTGAAAGTTCTGACATGGCAAAGTCTTGAGTAACACGTGACGGCTATTGTATAACTCAACAAACATTTCATTATGACTGCAATGATTAAAACTCTTACACCAGAGGAAAAACTGAATGTGAATGGTGGATGGTGGCAAGTTGTTGGCGTAACCATTCTCTTAGATGCTCTTCTTTCAGAACTCAAAGTTTATGTAACTTATTAATTGACAGCTCTCACGTACTGCCCTTTCGCATTTCGCTCTTTCTGCGCAAAGGAAAGTTTCTATTAATATAATCAATAAGACACCTATGTTACATATAGTAAACAAAATCAAAGAAAAGCCAAGAATCTTATTTATATGTGTTGGTCTTGTATTGCTTTTACTTTGTATATTCTTGAACTTTATATATAGACCATATGCTTATTCCAGACATTTAAGTGATTTTCATATTTCAGATAGCTACACCAGTTTTTTAGGAGTCCCTATGGGAGTGTGTTTCATACAGGGATGTCTTCGTGCTCATAAGCAACAATCCATTGTTGGAAGTATATTAGAATCCATGTTAATTCTTATAGGCTTTGAATTCGTCGATGCGTTTTTTACTAAAAATATCGACTGGATAGATATTTCTGCTGCGTGCTTAGGTGGATTTTTCACGTATATCATTTATTACTATTTAAAAAAAACATTGTCCGATTAAGTGAGATAAGTATCAACTCAGCACTCCTATGGGGATGCTGAGTTGTTACTTCTATATGGATGCTGAGCAGTTACGTTTTTAGTTAATTTGAAAAAAAACGATCAGGACTTGAAACACGCTCTCATTTTTATACTATAAAAGAATATATGTAACTCCATTCAGTAACATGTGTGCGAATATACTTGCGTAAATTCCCAAGTTCAACCTGAAATAAGTAAACAATATTCCAGCACTAAATTGTGGCAAACAAGCCATGATGAGATAGGGTAAGTAATACATTTCTACATTGTAATTATTTATATGCATTAGGGAAAACCATAAGATAGAAAACCAGATGAATGATCTATATAGATATTTATTACTTTTGATACTATCATACCTTGCTTGCGGTATCTTGTAAAAAAGATATCCCATCACAAATGCAATTGCTAACTTTGTAAGAATTCTAATATATTTGTCGTCTATGTGATATAATTCTCCTAAGATGAAAAAAGAGATACAAGTTACACTGATAATGATTTCTGTCTTGTGGAATGACAACCATAGTCTGTGTATTGTTTCTTCTATGATCGGTCCAATTACTATTAACATTAGTATTGTGTCTTTTGTTATATTTTCTTTTGGCTTTAGTTCTTTAGGCCATCCTATATGATGCGCATAGCTGATAACAAGAATAGAGACTATTAATAAAATAAGATAAATAACAGCCCCCTTTATAAGTATCACTATCGGTTTTTCTCCTTTATCCTTATCAGAAAGATAATGATTAATATCTAAATTTAAATACTTCATAATTTTAAGATTTTACTTTTTAAATCAAAGTCATTTGTATAATAATATGTTTTACTTTCTCTGCTATATTTTATGGATGCACCCAATAAATGACTTGAGACTTTGTCGTGTGCTGATAGATGTAGGTCTCAATACTATTCTCTATCCAAGCAGGAGGTAAAATCATAAGCGTGGATTTGAATACTTTTTCTTTTTTATAAAGTTGTATTGTCGTAAAAAATTGCGGCAAAGGTACATCTTCTTTTGTTTATTATATGTTAAGTAATTGTTAGGTCTATGTTAGAAAATGCATCAGTCTGCAAATTATTTGAAACCCTCAACAATGTCTGCCTCTATCATGCCAAATTCTTGCTTCTGGTATTTTTTTATTATTTGCCCTTCATGCATATTATTGCTTTTAACATCATTTTACCTAAGTTCAGGACAAGGTTGATTCTGAAGGCGCAAAGCGATAAGACACCTGTTATCAACCTGTTAGTTTTCAAATAGAATTACGCAAAAACCCTTCACCCTTCATCTATCCCTTGGAATCCCCTGTGTTTATCGGGGTTTCAGAGGGTGATGGGCACAAATCCACCCTTCATCTCCCTTCATTCTCATTGGGTAAGCGGCTCCGCATTTATGATTCAGTCCAGAGCTGTTATAATGGAAGAGAAATAAGTTTCTCTTGAAGTTGAAGAAGGCTTGTCCGAAAGAGATTTTGCTTCAAAACAAGCATCATAGAAGCCTTGTCTTGGTCATAATAGAAGACCCGGAATGGTCATAATAGAAGACAAATACTGGTCATAATAGAAGCATGAGCCAAACTCTATTAGTCAACCGAAATCTGAAAACGGCAAAAAGATGAAGGGTGATGAAGGGTGATTTTGCACCCTTCGTCCTCTGAGCCCCCTGTGTTTACCGGCATTTCGCGCAAATAGATGAAGGGTGAAGGGTTTTTGCGTAATCCATTTTAAAAATACTAATTCCAGCTATTTCATGTGTGAATACTGATTCTTGAAAGATGCCTACTTATAGCACAAAAGTGCCCTGCTCAAGACACTTTTGTGCCATTTAATGAGCATTTGTCAAGCTTACCATCAAGAAAAGTCAACAAAAGGCGTTGTTAACATCTGCCCAAAGCGTTGGGCAACTTTGCCCATAAGGATGGGCAAACTTGCCCAATGCTGTGGGTAAACTTGCCCATCGTATTGGGCAAAGTGCATAGTTGTGGTTTAACGATTTTAGTTGACCACTTTAAGTTTTATTAATAATACACGTTGACTCACATTAGCGTAACAACTCATGACAATAGGGTGCTGAGTAATTACCCCGTGTTTGGTCGCGCAGACTCAACAAATCTACTACGATGTTCACTATACTAACTATCGTGAAGCATACAAGGCCCGAGACGAGCACGAGTACTGCATATCGCGAATACCGTCCGAGCGCTACAAGCAGGGCGTTCTCCACGCCGAATGAAAAGAGTGGCTGTTCGGCTGGCATGGCAAGCATAACGGCTATGACGCCTCCTCCCAAGATAACTCCAAGCACGAAGGCTGCGAGCATGGCATAGCGGTAGCGTCTGAGGCAGGCTTCTTCGTGCTGCTTCAGATACTCAACGGCGTCGAGGCGCTTCTCGAGTCTGGCAATGAATGCGTCGCCGTCATCGAAGGTGGGTCGGGCTGCGAGGAAGAGTTCCTCAAGTGCTTTATCTTTCTTCATACGTTCAATATTGTTTTAAGGTTGTCTCTGCCGCGCGAGAGTTGCTGCTTCACGGCGTTTATGGTGCAGTCGGTGATGTCGGCTATCTCCTTCACCGAGTAGCCGCTCATGTAGAACATCACCACTGCAGAGCGCTCCTTGGGCGAAAGTGTGGCGAGCGCCATGTACAGCTCCTGATGGCGGAAGGCGGAGTCGGCTGACGTTGCTGACGCCACGCTGCGTGCTGCAGAGATGTCGTCGAACGTGCGCTTGCTTGCCTTGTGGTTGAGGAAGGTGTTGCGTGCTATCGTGAACAGCCACGCGCGAAACTTGCCCTTGTCTCGATAGGCCGACGAAGAGAGGTAAGCCTTCACTAACGTCTCCTGAGCTATGTCGTCGGCATCGTCGCGCTTGCCGCAGCAGAGGGCGAGCAGGAAGCCTCGCAACGCCTCCTGCTCACTCTTCACAAGTGCTATGAATTGTTCTCTCGTCATACGTTATTACTCTTGCTTCATGTTCTGCTGCTCTGTCTCCATCTCCTTGGCGAGCATATGGCGGCCTACGAAGTAGCTTATGAGGAAGGCGATGCCGATAGGTATCAGCGCTACACCTACGATAAGGAGCATATCTGTTCTGATCACTTCGCAGAAGAAGTAGAGCAATATGAACGCCACGCCCATAAGACAGCAGAGGCAGCCGCGCTCAAGTCTGGCGAGCAGCTTCTCCTTGATAAGCTTCTCCGACTTCTTCATGCCCTTCAAGAGGTCTTCTACGTTGAGGTTGGGGTTCTTCTCCAATGCGGCGAGCACTATCTCCTTGCGGTTGCGGTCTGCCGCCATCGCGCTTCTGAAAATGATTGACACGATACATACCGGGAGGGCTACTGCTACTCCTAACGGAACCAAGATTTCTACTAAATTATCCATATTCTTCTTTCGTTTTTAAATTGTTATACTTGTTGTTTGTTATATCGTTATGTGCAGAAGCGGTGCGTTTGTTGCTTCTTGCAGAACCAGTTCATTTATATAACAAGCAGCACGGGCGAAAGGTGACATTGCTGGAACAAAAATAATTGATTTTATTTGAAAACAGCGCTGATTCTTGTAGTAAGGAGTATTTTGAAATTGTTTAACCTTAATTCCGCAACACTATAATTTAAGAGTCCACTTAAAAAAGTATCATCAAAACATAAGGGTACTTTTTAAAGTGGACTCAGTTAATTTATAGTATATTCCTTAAATGATGCCGAAGAGACGCAACACGTCATTGAGGTTGGCAACGACGAGAAGGAGCAAGAGGATGGTGAAGCCCGCATACTCAGCATAAGTAAGGAACTTGTCGCCAGGCTTGCGCCCTGTTATCATCTCGTAGAGGAGAAAGAACACGTGTCCGCCATCGAGTGCAGGGATAGGCAGGATGTTCATGAAGGCAAGGATGATGCTCAGGAAGGCTGTCATCAACCAGAAAGCGTGCCAGTCCCACATGGGTGGGAAAAGGCTTCCCAAAGCACCAAAGCCACCCAAGCTCTTGGCTCCCTCTTTAGAGAAGACGTATTTCATGTCGCCCACATAGCCCGACAAGACATTCCAGCCATACTTGATGCCGGCAGGGAAGCTCTCGAAGAATCCGTAACGGATGTGAGTCACCTTATAGTCGCGTACAATATTGTAGTTGACGAATCCCATGCGGGTGTATCCCGCTGAGGCATCGAGCTGAACAGATGTGGTAAGCGTGTCGCCATTGGCTTTCAGCACCGTCAACTGGGCATTGAGGATGGCTGCGCTGTCCTTGGCAGTAGTGGCAGCAGCCAGCTGGTCGTCGATGCGGCCCATCTCGTTGGTGAAGGCATTGAAAGTCTCCACCTTCTGACCGTTGATGCTCAGAATCTTATCGGCAGGAGTAAGACCTATCTTGGCGGCAGGTGTGCCCTTTGCCACACTGTCGATACGAAGAGGCTGGTAGATTTCCACAAAACGGGGAGTAGCCTTGAACATGCCCAGCATGTTGATGTCGCCGGGCAACTGCAGGCTCATAGGCTTGCCATTACGGATAATGTCGACTCTGTGGGCAGTAGAGAGCGCACGGAACATATCGCCATCGTAGGTCTTGAACGCTCCCTCCTCGGTTTCTACCAAGATGTCATGATCCTGGAAACCCAAAGCCTTGGCCTCGCTGTTGAACGCCATTCCCTGCTTCATGTCCTTGGTAGCCACGTAGTCATCGCCCCAGTGGAAGAGAATCATCGAATAGATGAAGAGCGCCAGCACGAAGTTGACCAGCACACCACCTATCATGATGAGCAGGCGCTGCCAGGCTGGCTTGGAGCGGAACTCCCAGGGTTGCTCGGGCTGTTTCATCTGCTCGGTATCGAAACTCTCGTCGATCATACCCGAAATCTTGCAGTAACCGCCTAATGGCAACCAACCCATTCCGTAGGTAGTGTCAGAATTCTTGGGCTTGAACTCGAAGAGATGGAACCAAGGGTCGAAGAAGAGATAGAACTTCTCTACCCTAACTCCGAAGAGCTTGGAGAAGAAAAAGTGACCGCCCTCGTGGAGCAACACCAATATGGAAAGCGCCAACATGAGCTGAAGCGCTTTGATCAAGAATATTTCCATTGTTTTACTTTGAACTGTGAAGGCAGAAAACTGAGACTTTTGTGAGGCTCCTCCCGCCGTTCACCATGATTATGATTGATAAACTTTATTGATAATTCGTGATTGACAGTGTGCACACCTTATTATATTATATATATAGCGTCTCTCACACCTTCATTATATTATGACGCACTCTTCATCAGTTCTGCAGCAATGCGTCGGGCCTCGGCATCGGTCTGCAAATAGACGTCGAGATCGGGCTGACTGTCGAAGGTGGCTTTCGCCATTACCTGCTCTATGATGTCACCCATCTGCAAGAATCCACACTCGCCACGGCGGAAGCCGGCATTGACCACCTCGTTGGCTGCATTGACGATGCACGACATGTTGCCACCTTTCCTGATAGCCTCGAAAGCCAAGCGCAGACATTTGAACTTCTCGTAGTCGGGCTCAAAGAACTGCAAGTCCTTGGTCTTGAACAAGTCGAGACGGTCGCCCTGCAGAGGCAGGCGCTTGGGGAAGGAGAAGGCATACTGTATGGGCAGACGCATATCGGGCACACCCAACTGAGCCTTCACGGCTCCATCGACAAACTGCACTGCGCTGTGCACGACACTCTGCGGATGGATGAGCACCTCTATCTTATCGGCAGGAACGCCGAAGAGCCATTTGGCCTCAGTCACCTCGAAACCCTTGTTCATGAGCGAAGCCGAGTCGATGGTGATCTTGGCTCCCATGTCCCATGTAGGATGGCGGAGCGCATCGGCAGCCGTTACCTTAGCCAACTGCTCCATGGTGTGATGGCGGAAAGGTCCGCCCGAGCAGGTGAGCAATATCTTGTCTATCTCGTTGCCGTCCTCGCCCACCAGGCTCTGGAAGATGGCACTGTGCTCGCTGTCGACCGGCAGGATGGGCGCATGATACTGCTGGGCCAAACCGCATATCAGTTCGCCAGCCACGACGAGGGTTTCCTTGTTGGCAAGACATATCTTCTTGCGAGCCTTGATGGCATGGATTGTCGGCTCAAGTCCTGAGAAGCCCACCATAGAGGCAAGCACCATGTCGATAGGATCGGCCTCCACGATGTCGCAAAGCGCCTGAGCACCGGCATAGACTTTGATGTCTGGCTCATCGCTCAACAGTTTTTTCAACTCGTCATAATGTGCCTCGTTGGCTATCACCACGGCAGCAGGTTTGAACTTACGAGCCTGCTGTGCCAGCTCCTTCACACGGTTGTTGGCTGTAAGACAGTACACCTCATACAAGTCGCTGTGCTGCTCTATCACGTCGAGCGCCTGTGTGCCGATGCTTCCCGTGGAGCCAAGGATACATATTTGTTGTTTCTTCATTTTCTCTTATCTTGTTCTAATTTGCAAGCCTTCGCAACAGGGCTTTTTTATTTTCCCAACAGGGAAAAATCTTCTGCCCAGTCAGAAAGTTTATTCGCCAAGGCTAACGGATAACATATCTGCTTTGTAGCTTTTCGCCGCCATTTAATCCAACTCGAGGATTCCCTCGGGCAACTGCATCTTGATGACACGCTGCCCGGCATCCACCTCGTGAATGAAGTCGTTGCTGGCAGGAATCAGCAGTTCCTTTCCCGCAGGTGTCGTTATCTCGAAGAGCAAGTTGATGGTGCTGTCGTCCACATGGTCGATCGTGCCTATCACCAGACCGGTAGTGGCATCAACAAGCTGGAAGCCGATAATTTCCGCCCACGACATATTCTCCTCATCGCTGTCGGAGAGATGACGGGGAAAGAACACCTCGCAGCCCGTATAGGCACGCACCTGTTCCTGCGTATCGATGTCCTCGAACTTCACCAGCACATTCTCGTCGTTCTTAAACCGATATTCCTCTATATAGAAAGGCACCAGGATGCCGTCGATGTCGAGAATGAGATAATCGGCATCCACACGGTCGAACACATCGTCGGTAATGGCAAAGGTGATTTCTCCCTTCACGCCGTGGGGCTTTCCCAACTTGCCTATCTTATAAACGTCGTCTCGTCTTATCATATCGCATAGAATCTTTGAAAATCATGATCAGTAAAGCCATTGAATTCTTCATTCTTCACTCTTCACTTACTCAATCCGTGACACGCGTAATCTTGGCTCCGAGCTGATTGAGTCGGAACTCTATGTCCTCGTAGCCACGGTCGATCTGTGCGATATTCTCTATGCGGCTTGTACCGTTGGCACTCATCGCTGCAATGAGCAGGGCAATACCGGCACGGATATCAGGACTTGTCATTCTGCCGGCACGGAGTCGGATCTTATGGTCGTGGCCCACCACCACAGCACGGTGCGGGTCGCAGAGAATAATCTGTGCACCCATATCGATGAGCTTGTCGACGAAGAACAGTCGGCTCTCGAACATCTTCTGATGGAAGAGCACGCTGCCACGTGCCTGTGTCGCCACAACGAGGAGAACCGACAGGAGGTCGGGAGTAAGTCCTGGCCATGGGGCATCGGCAAGCGTCATGATGGTTCCATCGATAAAGGAATCTATGACGTAGTGCTTCTGTTCAGGAATAAAGAGGTCGTCGCCCTCAATCTTTATCTTCACACCCAGTCGGCGGAAAGCCTCGGGAATGATTCCCAGGTTGCGGACCGACACGTCCTTGATGCGTACACCGGCTCCACACATGGCAGCCATACCGATGAACGAGCCCACCTCGATCATATCGGGCAGGATGCGATGCTCGGCTCCGTGAAGCGACTTCACGCCCACGATAGTAAGAAGGTTGCTGCCTATGCCGCTGATCTGAGCGCCCATGGCGTTGAGCAGATGGCAGAGCTGCTGGATATAAGGCTCGCAGGCTGCATTATAGATGGTGGTGGTTCCCTCGGCAAGCACCGAAGCCATGATGATGTTGGCAGTACCCGTAACCGAAGCCTCATCGAGCAACATATAGCAGCCCTTCAGTTTCCTGGCTTCTATCTGATAGACATTGCGCTCGTCGTCGTGCACGAACTTGGCACCCAGACACTTGAATCCCAGGAAGTGGGTGTCGAGACGACGGCGGCCTATCTTGTCGCCACCCGGCTTGGCGATGGTTGCCTTGCCACAGCGTCCCAGCAGCGGACCAATCATCAGCACGCTTCCACGCAGCGAGGAGCACTTAGCCACAAACTCCAGGCTGTCGAGATAGTCGAGCTTCAGCTCGTCGCTCTGGAATGTATAGTCGTTGCGACTGTTCTGAGTTACCTTCACGCCTATCTCCCTGAGCAACTTGATGAGGTTGTTCACGTCGAGGATGTCTGGCACATTCTTGATGCGCACAGGCTCGTCGGTAAGGATAGTAGTGCAAATCACTTCGAGTGCCTCGTTCTTGGCACCCTGCGGAATGATGGTTCCTGTGAGCGGATGACCGCCTTCTATGATAAATGACTCCATAGACTATTCTTTGGGGGTTATGAATGATAAGGGGAATATAAGTTACTTGTTCTTTTTCTTGCCATTGCGTCCTTGCGACTGCTCACGGTCTACAATTCTCTCGAACTTGAAAGTGTCCAAGTCGAGCTGAATCTTTCCGTCGGTAAAGCGGGCCAGGTCGGAAGCCACCTTCTCGCCGTCGCTCGAACCATGGCTCCACTGCATCAGGTTGCGATGCATCTGGTTGGCAGTGAGTTTCACCAGTTCGTCGCGCTCCCTGCCAGGCTCCATGGTCTTCAGTATCTCGAAAGCCTCGAAGAGCATGGCACCATAGTGGCGCACGGGAATCTTCTTCATCGGATAAGGCATGGGCTCAGGCTTCTGGGCCATCTGCGAGGCACTTGTCACATCGAAAGGATAGTCGATGTCGAGCTGGAAACGGCTCATGATGGCGAGCTGATCCCAGAGCTTGCGCTCATGTCCCTCCACATTCTTGCTCTCGGGGAACATTCGGTCCATGATGGCAATGATGGCCCTGGCGCATCGCTGACGCTCCTCACGGTCGGGCAGGCCGACTGCATAGTCAACCATCTGCTGTATCTCTCGTCCATACTCAGGCAGCACGATCTGCTCTCGCTGGGTGTTATAGTCTAATCCGTCTATGTTCATTAATATATATAATAATAGGTGTAAATATCAAATAAGTTTCTTAGGCATCTTGGCCACGAAGTCCTTCAGATAGAAAGGCACAAAGTAAGCCACATCCTCAAACTTGCCTTCCACGAAGCGCTTCTCGGCCAATGGCGCCATATTCTTTGCCAGCGGCTCGATGTCCTTCACGAGATGGGCGTTGGGATGATTGATGACTTCCATACACTTGGCTGCTCCGTTTCCGAAGAAATAGACAGCTCCACGGTCGAGATACTCCTTGTAGGTTTCTGCATCCACAATGTCGGCCTGTATAGGGCGCACCTCGCGGAGGGCACGGTCGAAGACCTGCGCATACACTTCCATTCGGCGGGCGTCGAGCATAGGCACAATGAGCGCATCTTCCTCGGCAGGATGCTCGCCAAGGAGCACGGGCACAGCCAGCAACTCGAGTGTAGGCACGGCGATGAGCTTTGCGCCACGGCCATAACAAAGGCCCTTGGCCATACTCACTCCTATGCGAAGACCCGTGTAAGAACCAGGACCGCAACTTACTGCCACAGCCTCGAGCGGAATATTGCGGGAATCAATGTAACTGATAGCCTCATCGACGAACACGCCCAACTTAACTGCATGGTTGGGACCGCTGTGATCTTCCTTGTTGAAAATCACGGCTCCATTATCACTAACTGCCACCGAGCACACGTCGGTACTCGTCTCAATACTTAAAATACAAGCCATAAAAATAAATATATTCTTAAATAAGGTGCAAATTTACGCTTTTTCTCGCATTTTTTTGTACTTTTGCAGAAATTTAACGTGAAGAATATATGATACAGTCAATGACAGGCTTCGGAAAAGCTACCGTAGCCTACAAAGAAAAGAAGATCAACGTAGAGGTTAAGTCGCTGAACAGCAAGGCTCTCGACCTCTCCACACGTATTACTCCTCTGTATAGAGAGAAGGAAATGGAGATACGTCAGTTCATCGCCAAGAATCTGGAAAGAGGCAAGATTGATTTCTCTATCTGGATAGAAAAGGATGTTGTGGCTGACGCCACGCCCATCAACATGGCGCTGGTGGAGAACTATTACCAGCAAATCAAGAAGATTTCGGCACAGACAGGCATTCCTGAGCCTGCCGACTGGTATGCTACGCTGTTGCGCCTGCCCGACGTGACGACCAAGACCGATGTGGAAGAACTGACCGACGAGGAATGGAAGGCTGCACAGCAAGCCATCGACGAGGCTGTGAACCACCTCATCGAGTTCCGCCGCCAGGAGGGAGCTGCCCTGCAGAAGAAGTTCACCGAGAAAGTGGACAACATCCAGGCATTGCTCGCCAGCATAGAGCCTTACGAGAAGTCGCGCGTAGAGAAGATCAAGACCAACATCGTGAACGGACTGCAGCAGATTCCTAATGTCGAATACGACAAGAACAGACTGGAGCAGGAACTGATCTACTACATCGAGAAACTCGACATCAGCGAGGAGAAGCAGCGACTCAGCAATCACCTGAAGTACTTCCGCGAGACAATGAACGAGGAAGGACACGGAGTGGGCAAGAAGCTGGGCTTCATCGCACAGGAAATGGGACGCGAAATCAACACCACTGGTTCGAAGAGCAACCAGGCTGAGATGCAGAACATCGTGGTGAAGATGAAGGACGAGCTGGAGCAAATCAAGGAACAAGTGCTCAATGCTCTGTAAGCCTTCATTACATTTTCTCCAATATCCACCTATAATTAAAAATGGAAAAAAACAACAATCACCCAATACAAGATTTGCCATTAGAAGAAGGGCAAATCATCATCTACCAACCTAATGAAACCATTAAGGTGGAAGTAAAAATGGAAGATGAAACGGTTTGGCTCACCCAAATACAGATGACAGAATTATTTCAAACTTCTAAACAAAATGTAAGTTTGCATATAAACAACATTTTCAAAGAAGGAGAACTTGAGAAAGAAGCAGTTGTCAAGGAATCCTTGACAACTGCTAAAGATGGGAAAAAATACAAGACAAAATTCTACAATTTAGATGTTATCATCTCTGTGGGATATAGAGTAAAGTCAATTCGTGGAACACGCTTTCGTCAATGGGCCAATAGCGTTCTAAAAGATTATCTTTTACATGGGTACACTTTTAACAAACGAATCGGATTATTGGAGCAACGTATGCTACATGCCGAAGAGAAAATCGACTTTTTCGTCAAGACTTCACTTCCACCAACAGAAGGAATATTCTTCAATGGTCAAATTTTCGATGCCTATCTCTTTGTTACCAATTTGGTAAAAAGTGCGCAGACCAACATTACACTAATAGATAACTATATCGACGAAAGCGTCTTAACCTTGTTGGACAAACGAGCAAATTATGTTACCGCAAAGATTTATACGCATCACATTACCAGCCAACTACAATTAGATTTGGATAGGCACAATGCACAATACTCTTCCATTGAGATTTCTGAATACAGACATTCACATGACAGGTTTATTTGCATAGACGACATGGTTTATCACATTGGTGCTTCCATTAAGGATCTTGGGAAAAAGTGGTTTGCTTTTTCCAAGCTGAACGACATTACAACTACCGAGCTTCTGAATAAAATCAACAGAAACTAATTTTGTTAGACATCATGGCAACATCATTTTACGGCAACATACTGGAGGAGGAACTGAAGAACAAGGTGGCAGCAGATTGGTTCGCAGCCTACGACTGCACGCCAATCATCGGCAAAATAGACTTCGCCGTGGCTGTGCCTACGCAAGGACAGCAGCTCTTCGAGACCGAGTACCTGCTCTGGGCGGAAGCCAAGCAAGGCACCTCGCACGACTTGCTCGAATCGTTCATACAGCTCATCCTCACCATAGGAAAGGCACATACATACGAGGACAAATTGCCACCTGCCTTCCTTGGCGCATTCGATGCCGAGAAGATTGCCTTCGTACAATACCATGAGGTGATGGACGTGTTCACACAGAACGACTTCAACTGGAACGTCACTCCATCCGACCACCAGTCGAAGGAGTTCCAACAGCTTTTAGGACTGCTCTCCTCGCTGATGAAAAAGCAACTGGTACTCTTTCACTACGTCACCGACGAGAAGGAGTTACACCAGTTTATCAAGCAAAACTTCCGCATGGGGCAAGATGGCATGAAACAGATACAGGTAACCATCAACAACTTCACCCATATCTACCGCAAGTGGTGCGCAGAGGTAAAGCCTACCATCAACGGCGACTGGGACAAGCTTAAGGAAGCAGGCATCATCGATGCCGACTTTTATCTCGCCGACCTACTTTCCGCCAACAACACCACGCTCAAGGAAAAACTCTTCGTGCTCCTGAAATCAGACCACTACGTGCTCGACCGCCGTGTGAACGACACTGGGCTGGAGAACTATACCCAAGCCGTATTCCTCGACAACCAGAAAGCGCACACTCAATTTTGGAACCGCTACAAGCGTCCACCTCGTCGCGAATACTGGGACAAGATGGTAGAACGCCGCGACTTGCTCGTGCCACAGGATGTGAGAGAGCGCAAAGGCTCGTTCTTCACTCCTCCGCAGTGGGTGGAGCTTTCACAGGAATATCTCGCAAGGGAACTGGGCGAGAACTGGCAGGAGGAATATTATATTTGGGATTGCTGCGCCGGCACGGGCAACTTACTGGCAGGCTTGACCAACAAGTACAACATCTACGCATCTACCCTCGACAAGGCAGATGTGGAGGTGATGCACACCCGCATCGCCACGATGAACAAGGCTTTGCGTGGGGAGCACGGCGGCAGTAACTTGCTCGACAGCCATGTATTCCAGTTCGACTTCCTCAACGATCCTTTCAACCTCGACAAGCCAGAGAAGAGCAAACTCCCAGAGTCGCTCATCGAGATATTGAAAGACGAGGAGAAGCGCAAGAAACTCGTCATTTATATCAATCCGCCGTATGCGGAAGCTGGAGACAGCAAACAGTTAAGCGGAACAGGCAAGAACAAGACCAATGTTGCAGTGAAGACTGCAGTCTATAAACAATATCTTCCACAAATGGGAATCGCAGGGCGTGAACTGTTTGCACAGTTCATCATCAGGATTTATAACGAAATCCCTTCTTCGGTGCTTGCAGATTTTTCAACTTTGAAAAATCTGCAAGCACCGAACTTCCGCGATTTCCGGCGAGCCGTCACGGCGAAGCCGGAACGGATGTTCCTTGTGCCATCCTCTACGTTTGACAATGTAAAAGGTAAATTTCCAATTTCCTTCTCTATATGGCATCTTGCAAAGAAACAGATATTTGATTTCATTATTGCCGATGTGTATGCCAAAGATGGAAGTTACTATGGAACAAAAAACATCTGTAGTTATGATAATGAAAAAGGAAATATTGGGAGTTGGGTACTTTCACATAAAGACGAAAAAGGCATGCGACTTGGCTTTATGAGCAACGGCAGGAATGACTTTCAAAATCAAAAGTTAGTATACATTATTAATAAAAAGGAACAAATGCCTACGCCTCGTGGTTGGTGGGTAACACCTACAAATATAAACGTAATGTGCATATTTCTTGCAGTTCGCAAAGTAATCCCTGCCACTTGGCTCAACGACCGAGACCAGTTCTTGTATCCTAATGATGGATGGAAGACCGACTTGGAGTTTCAGAGCGACTGCCTTGCCTACACATTGTTCAATAACAACATACAGGCTGCACAAGGCACCAACTATTGGATACCATTCACCGAGCAGGAAGTGGATGCCAAGGAAGCCTTCAAGAGCCATTTTATGAGCGACTTCATCCGAGGCAAGAGTAAGGCAGATCTAAAGAAATCGCAGCCAGTACAACAAAGTCTCTTTGCCGATACCCAGCAAAACGGAACAAGTACATCTTGCCAAGCAAGCAACGCTGCCACCCAGCAGCCTAATACTCCTATCGCATTCAGCCCAGAGGCACATGCCGTGATGGAGGCAGGAAAGGCTCTGTGGAGATACTATCACGAACAGCCCGAAGCTATCGCCGACGCAGCCCTCTACGACATTCGCCTACACTTTCAAGGTATAAACGAGAAGGGCAAGATGAACACAGGCAGTCAAGACGAACATTACAACCAGCTCATGGGCGAGCTTCGCCAATGTCTGAAAGTTCTCGCCCAAAAGATAGAACCAAAGGTATATGAATATGGATTTCTAAAAAGATAAAACTTAATTTGGAAGATTTGAATACTTTTCGTACCTTTGCGCAACAAACAAAGGCTATAATGTTTTAAGGTAATAAAAAAATGAAGAATGGACTGTTAATATTCAGCGCCCCATCGGGCAGCGGAAAAAGCACCATCGTAAACTGGCTGATGAAGGAACACCCCGAACTGAAACTGGCTTTCTCCATCAGCTGCACATCGCGTGCACCACGTGGAACCGAACAGAACGGAGTGGAATACTTCTTCCTCACACCCGAGGAATTCAAAGCCAAGATAGAAGCCGACGAATTCCTGGAATACGAGGAAGTGTACCAAGACAGATTCTACGGCACACTGAAATCGCAAGTGGAAAACCAGCTTGAGGCTGGCGACTCTGTAGTCTTCGATGTAGACGTGAAAGGAGGCGTCAACATCAAGAAGTTCTATGGCGGGCGCGCCCTCAGCATCTTCGTACAGCCACCATCGGTAGAAGAGCTTCGCCGCCGTCTGAACGGTCGTGGCACCGATGCTCCCGAAGTTATCGAACAGCGACTGGCAAAGGCTAACTACGAGCTGACCTTCGCTCCACAGTTCGACCACATCGTGGTGAACGACAACCTGGAGAAGGCTGAACAGGAAGTTTACAAGCTCGTTTCCGACTTTCTGAATCAAGAGTAAGACAAGCCGGGCTGAGGTTTCAAGGAAAAGTCCGGGTCGAGTCGTCGGATAAGGCAGGAATTAGTCACAATAGACGACCGGGCTTGGCCATAATAGACGACCGGGCTTAGCCACAATAGACGACCGGGCTTGGTCACAATAGACGACCGAACAAAGCCGTCACAGAAGCCTCAAGTCAAACATAAAACAAGAGCGAAAGATGCAAAAGAAGAAAGTGGGTATATTCGGCGGGAGTTTCAACCCCATACACACAGGGCACATCGCCCTTGCCAAGAGCCTCTGCCAGCAGGCAGGGCTGGATGAAGTGTGGCTGATGGTTTCGCCCATGAACCCATTCAAGAAAGAAGCCACCGACCTGCTGACAGACAAACTGCGGCTCGAGATGGCAGAACAAGCCATTGCCGACGAGCCAAAACTCAAGGCATGCGACTATGAGTTCCACATGCCCAAGCCTTCCTACACCTGGCACACGCTGCAGGCGCTGAGCCAAGACTTCCCCCACGTCAGCTTCACCCTCCTCATAGGAGGCGACAACTGGGCTTCCTTCGACAAATGGTTTCACCACGAAGACATCCTGAGCCACTACCCCATCGTCGTCTATCCGCGAAAAGGGTGCGACATAGGAAAAGTGCCATCGGGCGTAACCATAGTGGAAACGCCTCTGCTCAACATCAGCAGCACCGAGATCCGCCAACGCATCAAGGAAGGCAAAAGCATACACGGCATGGTGCCCGACAGCATAGAGCCACTGGTCATGCAATACTACTCCAACCAACACCCCTAACAAGAGCAACAACAAATGAACTGGAAAACAAAGATCAAAGGTTTTCTGAAGTTAGCCTTCGCCCCCGTACGCGGCAACGCCAACTTCTTCATCTTTATGTATCTGCTCGGCATTATCTGTGCCGTGGTAACAACTCCACGCTGGGGAGTCGTGTACGACAATCTGGCGCTGGAACTGTTTGTCGACGTCTACGTGGTTTGCGCCCTGCTGATGCTCGTGCCCAAGAAGCGGAAAATACGCTTCTGCGTAAGAAGCCTGCTGTACATTATATTATATGTCACAGCGCTTGCCGACACCTACTGTTTCGTCAACTTCGGCTCCACCCTCAATCCCTCGATGCTGATGCTCGTGGGCGAGACCAATCCCGACGAGGCAAGCAACTTCATTTCAGCCTGCCTCTCACCTACCGTCATCTTCAGCGCCGTGGGATGGATTCTGCTGCTCATCCTCGTACAGGCCTTTGTGGCAGTCTTCCGCAAGCCCATCATCAAGAGCCTGGGCTTTGCCGTCACCTACGTCGAGCTGCTGTCGCTCAAGAAGAGATGGAACTGGGTGACACGCGTCACCCGTGCCACGCCCTACGCCCTCACCGTGATAGGCATCATCATCTTCATAACAGGAGCCTGCACCTCATGGCACAACAAGATGGCGACATTCAAGCTCTTCGGAGGCAAGACTATAGGCGAAGTGGAGCACGAGCTCACCAACAAGGAGCATGCCGTGCTCTATATTCCTATCAACCGACTGGCTTTCAGCATCTACGCCAACAAGCTGGCAGCCAAACAGATCACACAGCTCATACATGCCGCCAAAGACGTACGGGTAGACAGTTGCAGCTACCGCTCGTCGAACATTGTGCTCATCATAGGCGAGAGCTACGGCCGACATCACTCCCAGCAGTATGGCTACTTCATGAAGACGACACCACGCCAGGCAGCGCTCGAAAAGTCGCGCAAACTCACCAAGTTTACCGACGTCGTGACCTGCTGGAACCTCACCAGCTTCGTCTTCAAGAACGTCTTCTCGACACATGTTGTGGGCGAGAAAGGCGACTGGTGCGACTATCCGCTCTTCCCCGAGCTCTTCCGCAAGGCAGGCTATCAAGTCACCTTCATCACCAACGAGTTCCTGCCTCAGGCCAAGGAAGCAGTCTACGACTTCAGCGGAGGATTTTTCCTCAACAACCCAGAGCTCAGCAAACTGCAGTTTGACAACCGCAACACCGAGCTTCATCCACTCGACGACGGACTGCTCGACGACTACGACAACCATCTGAAGCAAAAGCAGGGCGAGCACAACCTCATCATCTTCCACCTCATGGGGCAGCACGTAGACTACAAATCGCGTTACCGCAAGGAGCAAACCGAGTTCTGGGCAGGCAACTACGAGGACAAGCGCCCCGAGCTGAACGCCAAGCAACGCAAGATGTTGAGCCACTACGACAATGCCACCCTCTACAACGACTCCATCGTGGCACAGATAGTGAAGCGATTCGAGAAAGAAGACGCCATCATCATCTACATGCCCGACCACGGAGAAGAATGTTACGAGGAGAACCGAGGCTTTATCTGCCGCAACCATTCGGCAGCCATCGACTGGCCCCTTGCCCACTACGAGTTCGAGATTCCCTTTTGGATTTACTGCTCGCGCAAATACATACGCAAGCATCGCGACATCTACAAGCAGATACGCAAGGCCAAGGACCTACGCTACATGACCGACGCCCTGCCCCATCTGTTGCTCTATCTGGCTGGCATCGAAACGCCAACCTATCAGGCCAAATACAACATCCTCAGCCCTGAGTACGACGAGATGCGGCCACGCATCCTGAAAAACTCTGCCGACTACGACAAGCTGAGAGATGAACATATAGCAAAAGAGAAGAAAGCTAACGAGAAGAAGAAAGGAAAATAAGATTATGAGTACACCCACACTAAACCGAACAGAGTGCAACGCCCTGAGAGGACTTGCCATCATCGGCATCTTTCTGCATAACTACTGCCACTGGCTGGGTCCCATCGTCAAGGAGAACGAATACCAGTACATACAGCGCAACGTAGACTGGCTGCACCAGGTAATGGCGTCGCCCGACGGCTGGCTGCCCATGCATCTGCTGTCATTCTTCGGACATTATGGAGTGCCCGTATTTCTCTTCCTCAGCGCCTACGGACTGGTGCTGAAATACGAGTCTGGTCCACGCCTCACACAGGGCGCAGAGCGATTCAGCATCACAGGCCGTCACCTGCCCAATCTGGGTGAAGGACTGCGATTCGTACGCTATCACTACCTCAAGCTCTTCAAGATGATGATTGTGGGGTTCGTCGCATTTACCATGCTCGACTACCTCACTCCCGGACCTCATCACTATCAGTCGCTCGACATCATCGCCATGCTGGGCATGTTCAACAACGTATTGCCCAATCCCGACCGCATCATCTGGCCCGGACCTTTCTGGTTCTTCGGTCTGATGCTGCAGCTCTACATCGTTTACCGCCTCTTCATCTACCGTCGCCACTGGGCTTTCACCGTAGTGCTGATGGTGGTCTGCTTAGCGCTTCAACTGTGTCTCTCGCCCGACGGCGAGGCGATGAACCGCTATCGCTACAACTTCATGGGCGGCATGTTGCCATTCGGCATCGGCATTCTTTATGCCCGCTATGGCGAGAAGATTCTCATGACTTTCCATCACAACACAACCAACGCCTTTGGCATTATCTTCTGCGGAGCCATCATCTACAGTCTCAGCGGAAGCATGTTGGGCTGGACCTTCGTGCCTCTCTTCGTCTGTCTGTTCTGCGTCCTGGTAGCAAAGGTGCTGAGCGGAGTGAAATGGCTGCAGGGAGCATACAGATTTCTCGACTGGATGGGCGGAATATCGGCAGCACTCTTCGTCTGCCATCCTATCACCCGCAAGATATTCATCCCCATCAGCCGTTGGGGCGACATGTACGCCGGACTGCTGCTCTACATCATATCGAGCATCTGCTTGGCATGGCTCTTCTCTGAGCTGATGAAGAAGATTCCGAGCCCAAAGATGAAGTAAGATGAAGTAAAGAGTGTGAGTTTCGAAAGTGAAGACAATTCAACCCCTTTCATTATGATAAAAATCAAAGATATAGAACTTGCCAATATAAGCCGATTCAGAGGCGAACTGATGGGAGCCGCCATGCTTTTCATCATCCTCTTTCATGTGGCGCTGCCCCGCGAGGATGCTTTCTTCGGGCTTCGTCGCATGGGCAATGTGGGAGTAGACATGTTTCTCTTCCTCAGCGGTATAGGTCTGTGGTTCTCGTGGACCAAGAATCCTGACGCGCGCCACTTCTTCGTGCGCCGTTATCTGCGCATCTATCCCGCCTGGCTCATCATAGCCTGCCTGTTCTACATTCCGCGTTTTGAGGGAGGAGACCTCTGGGCATGGGTCGACCTCGTGGGCGACATCAGCATCAACTGGGATTTCTGGCTTCACGACGAGTTGAACTTCTGGTACATTCCCGCCACCATGATGCTCTATCTCTTTGCACCAGGCTACATGGAGCTTATCAAGCGCCACCCCATCTATCGCTGGTTGCCTGTGGTCATGATCATGTGGTGCATCCTTGTGCAGTATGTCACTCCCATCCACCATGCCGTAGGCCATCTGGAGATTTTCTGGAGCCGCGTGCCAATCTTCTTCATCGGCATCAACATGGGCGAGATGGTTAGACAACGGCAAAGCCTCGACGGCACCAGCATCTGGATGATATGGATCATGTTTCTGATGACGCTCACCTCGAGCATCTTCCTCGAACAGGAACGCCACGGCATGTTTCCTCTCTTCTTAGAGCGCATGCTCTATATTCCCCTTACCATTACGAGCATTCTGCTGCTCAACCGCATCTTCCGCCGCACTCCCCAATGGTTCAACCGAGGCTTCATCTTTGTAGGAGCGCTGAGCTTAGAGGCTTACCTCATCCACATTCACTTCGTGCTCCACTACATAGAGAAATATCACTGGGGCTACTGGCCCACCTTCCTCGTCTGCATAGCCATCACGCTTCCTGCAGCCTGGCTTCTCAGCAAGACAGCAGGATGGATCAGCCGACAAATATCCAAGATCATCAAATACTGAGAATATTGAGAATACTCAACTTTCGCAGGGGGGAGTTCAAGAGAATATTAAAGAAAACAGAGAATCATGAAAAAAATAGATTATAGAATGAACGAAAGCCGGGGCTTCTCTGCGCTGATGCGACTCATACGCCCCAAACAATGGATCAAGAACGGATTCGTCTTTGTACCGCTGTTCTTTGGCGGAGCTTTGTTTAACACCGACGCTCTTCTGGCTGGTGTCATCACTTTCTTTGCCTATAGCTTTGCCGCATCGAGTATCTATTGCTTCAACGACATTTTCGATGCAGAAGCCGACAGGCGCCATCCCGTAAAGTGCCACCGACCCATTGCCTCGGGAGCCGTTTCTGTCAAGGCGGCGTATTGTCTGATGATTCTGATGCTCATCCTTTCTATCGTCATCAGCGCTGCACTCGATTCATGGAAGGCCATGGGAATCATCCTTTTCTATTGGCTGCTCAATCTCTGCTATTGCGCCAAACTAAAGCAATACGCCATCATCGACGTCTGCATCGTTGCCTTCGGCTTTGTGCTTCGCCTGTTGGCAGGCGGTGTGGCCACCGATATTGCTCTGAGCAAGTGGATTGTGCTGATGACTTTCCTCATCACGCTCTTCATGAGTTTTGCCAAGCGACGCGACGATGTGCTGAGAATGGAGAAGACGGGCGAGGCGCCACGCAAGAATACGAGCCGCTACAACCTTACCTTCATCAACCAGGCCATCACCATCACTGCCTCGGTAACGCTTGTGTGCTACATCATGTACACGGTAAGTCCGGAGGTGATAGAGCATTTCAACACCGAGCATCTCTATCTCACAAGTGTCTTCGTGCTGGTAGGATTGCTGCGCTACATACAGATAGCTGTGGTAGACCAACAGAGCGGCGACCCAACCCGTATCATGCTCCACGACCACATCACACAGTTCATCATCCTGGCCTGGCTCCTCTCATTCCTGATTATTATATACATTATATAAGATGGAGGAAAAAGAAAGAATATATTGTTTCGACTTCGACGGAACACTCACCACCAAGGACACGCTCCTGGAGATTATCCGTTACAAAGCTGGCACATGGCGCCTGCTGTGGGGCTTTCTGCTCTACAGCCCCATCCTGGTGTTGATGAAACTTCACCTCTATCCCAACTGGAAAGCGAAGCAGCTCATCTTCACCCATTTCTTCGGCGGCATGAGCACACGCGCCTTCAATCTGCTGTGCCAGGACTTCGCCAAAGAACGCAGCAACCTTCTTCGTCCTGATATGATTGCCCTTGTCGGCCGGGCCGTCGAGGACAAAAAGAAAGTCTTCATAGTGAGTGCCAGCATCGACAACTGGGTTCGCCCCTTCTTCGCCACACAGGGCATTGGGGAAGTCGAGGTGTTGGGAACAAAAGTAGAAGAGAAAGACGGCTGTCTGACCGGGTGCTTCAGCACAGCCAACTGTTATGGCGTAGAGAAAGTAAGACGTATCAGCAAGGCTCTCTCGTCGAAATCAGATGAAGAAAAGCCATCAGGCGAAGCAAAAAAGCCGGCTCTCTCCTTCGACCGAAGCCGTTACCACATTACCGCCTACGGCGACAGTCGTGGCGACAAGGAAATGCTTGCCTTTGCCGACGAAGGGCATTTGGTAAACAGCCATAAAAGCGAATAGTTGCAGAAAGATTTGCGGGATAAAGGGAAAATGATTAATTTTGCATGCTAATCATTAACAAAGACATGAACATCAAGCAAAGAATACAGCAGATGGACGACTCGAAACGCGAGAAGTTGGGCGAGGTGGTGAGGTTTGGCATCGTAGGTGTGGCAGCCACCATCCTGCAGTACGTCATCTATCTCGTCATGATTCCCTGCCTTGCCTGGGGTCTTCCCCAGTTAGGCGCCAACGACCATGTACTGGCCACCACGGCCAACACCATTGCCTATATCGCCAGTTTCGTGTTCAATTTCATTGCCAGCACACGCTACACCTTCCGTGTCAAGGCCAATGCCAAGCGAGGAGCCGGCTTTACGTTCTCTCACATCATCAACTATACCCTGCAGACGGTCTGTCTGAATCTCTTCGTGGGCATGGGACTGACCAAGCAGATAGCCATGTTGCCCACACTCTGTGTCTGCATTCCCGTCAACTTCCTCTTAGTAAGATTCTTCCTGAAGAAGTGAAGGATGAAGATCTGTCTTCCCAAACAAGCAAGAAAATCAAAAGCAAACATCATGATAAAAAAAGCTTTCGAGATATTCAAGATCAAGCGCGAGGAGAGATGGCAGGCTCTCGTGGCACTGCTCCTGTTCATCGTGCTCAATGCGCTGACCATCATCAAGTACAATAGCCAGTTCACACAGCTCAGCGACAACTATCACAAACTCTTTGTCAAAACCTTCCATGTGGCAGGTTTCGACCCGCTTACCTATGCTGTCGTTTCCTGTTGGGACACAGAGTACAACGTGTATCGCCATCCTCTGCTGGCTTTCTTTATGTACATTCCCAACCTGATCAACCAGGCACTCATTGCCCTTACAGGCATCAACTGCGTGCAGTACATCGTGGCCATTATCCTCGTGTTCTGCGCCTTCTATTCGTTCATCTTCCTCTACCGCATCTTCCGCGAAGTGATAGGCTTGAAGAGCTGCGACGCCACCCTGCTGTCGGCTTTCTACTTCTCCTTTGCCTATGTGATGGTTTCAGCCATGGTGCCCGACCATTTCATCATGTCGATGATGCTGCTGCTCATGACACTCTACATCAGCGGCATCTGCATGCAGAAAGGACGCCGGCTCACCACCTGGCAGACCGTAGTGCTCTTTGTGCTTACAGCAGGCGTATCGCTCAACAACGGACTAAAGACATTCCTCGCAGCCCTGTTTACCAACGGTCGGAAATTCTTCCGTCCCAAGTATCTGCTCTTGGGCATCATCCTGCCAGCCGCCCTGATGTGGGCTGTGGCACGTGTGGAATACCGCACCTTTGTATGGCCCAAGGAGATGGCACGCCACGAGATGAGAATGAAGAAGAGCGAAGAGGCCAAGCAGCTGATTTACAAGCAGTATCGCGATACGGCACAGGTGAAAGACTCGGCACAGGTAGAGGCTGCCGTGAAAGCCATCATACAGAAGAAGGCACAGGCGAAGTACGTGAGAGACCATAAGCAGATATGGAACAGAAACACGGGCAAGCCCATTGCCAAAGGCGAGTTTATGGGCTGGACCGACATCACGACCTCGCGCACAGAGACGGCTTTGGAAAACCTCTTTGGCGAAGCCATCCAGCTGCATCGCCAGCACCTGTTGGAGGACGTGCTGCGAAGCCGTCCTGTCATCGTGGGCTACGACTCGGCCATCAACTACATCGTAGAGGGCATCATTCTGCTGCTCTTCGCTTTGGGCATTTTCTTCGGCGTGCGCTCCAAGTTCTTCTGTCTGTCGATGCTTTTCTTCCTCTTCGACATTGCCCTGCACATCGGTTTGGGATTCGGCATCAACGAGATTTACATCATGACGGCACACTACATGTTCTTTGTGCCCATCGCCATCGCCTTCTTCTTGCGCCACCTGCGAGGAAAGAGCCTCTCGCTCTGCCGTTCTGTCCTGATAGGACTCACCTTCTATCTCATCACTTACAACGGAGCGCTGCTCTTCCGCTATATGCTTAGTTAAGGAGTTAACTCCTCAGCGACCGAAGGAAGCGATAACTCCTTAACTCCTTTAACTCCCCAGCGGAACTCCTCCATGACGTAAAAGAGAAACAATATATTAAGCAACAAATATGAATCATATTTTCAAGATAAGAAAAGAAGAGAAGTGGGCAGTCATCGTGGCGCTCCTTGTATTCGCAGCACTCAACACACTCATGGTGTGCTATCACTTCACGCCCTTTACCAAGGGCGGAAACCACATAGGCTACTGGAGTCTCTTCACCCGATACTATCAGCTGTCGGGCTTCGACGTGTTCACCTATCTCACCGTGTCGAAGTGGAACGCCTACTACACCGAGTTCCGTCATCCGTTGCTGCCATTTCTCTGGTATCCGTTCTATCTGCTCAACTACTGGCAGATGCAGTTCACGGGCAAGAACATCGCCATCATCCTCGTGGCTGTGGTGATGACGATTCTCTCCACCTACTCGTTTGTCTTCATCCGCCGCACCTTCCGTGAGATACTGCAGCTTGACAAACTCGACTCCAACCTGCTGTCGGCCCTTTTCTTCTCCTTTGCCTACATCATGCTCTCCAGCTTCGTGCCCGACCATTTCGGTCTGTCGATGTTCATGCTCACCCTCACGTTCTATGTGGCAGGCAAGCACATCGTGAACCATGAGAAGATGCCGGCCTGGCAGACAGCCACGCTCTTCGTCTTCACGGCAGGCATCACCATCACCAACGGAGCCAAGGTGTTCCTCTCTGCCCTCTTTGCCAACGGCAAGGACATCTTCAGATGGCGCCACCTGCTGATGGGCATCGTCATTCCCTCGCTGTTCATCATCGCAGCAGCCATCTGGCAGAACGAGGCTTTCATCATTCCTCACCGCCAGGAAGGACTCCGCATTCTGCATGCACGCGAACAGCGCGACAGCGTGTTCAAGGCACAGGTGGAAGCCGACCAGAAGCGCAAGCGCGAGATTCACGGAACCGCCATCAAGGAGAAAGGCATCCTCTCTTGGGCCGACCTCAGCGTGTCGCGTCCACAGTCGCTGGTAGAGAATGTATTTGGCGAATCGCTCATCCTTCACAAAGATCATCTGCTGCAGGACGTCGGCACCCGTCGCCCCATTTTTGTACGTTACCGCACGCCTCTGCCCTATGTTCTCGAAGCCATCCTCGTGGTGTTCTTTGCCGCAGGTCTGTGGATGGGACGCAGGTCGAAGTTCCTGTGGATGATAGGTACATGGGTGGCGTTCGACGCATTCATACACTTAGGATTGGGCTTCGGCCTCAACGAGGTGTACATCATGACAGCCCACTGGGCTTTCATCATCCCCATCGCCATAGGCTATCTGCTCAAAGGGCTCAGCGCCAGAAACCAGTCGCATCTGCGCCTCATCGTCATGGTGCTTGCTGTATTCCTATTCTTCTACAACGGGCTGCTCATTGCCCAGTATCTATTGTAAATTACTTCACCCATCCAAACCTTTCACCATCATGCCCACAGTATCCATCCTCGTCCCCATCTACGGTGTAGAGAAATACATAGAACAATGTGCCGAGACTCTGTTCCAGCAGTCTTTTGCCGACATAGAGTATGTGTTTGTAAACGACTGTACCAAGGACAGAAGTGTGGAAATACTGCAACAGACTATCGACCGGTTTCCTGAGCGAAAGTCACAGGTGATACTGATTCAGCACGAGCACAACAAGGGTTTGGGAGGCGCACGCCATACAGCTTTCGCTGCCTCGCGAGGCCGATACATCATGCATGTGGACAGCGACGATCTTCTGCCACTCGATGCAGTGGAAAAGCTGGTAAAAGCAGCCGAGAAGAGCGGTGCCGACATCGTAGACGGAGGCTTTGCCGACTGGGAGAACGGACAAGCCACTCTGTTTCATCCTGCCGCCCATGACAGCCATCGCACCTATCAGCGCAAACTGCTCTGCCAGAACATCACCTCCAACCGCATCTGGGGAAGAATCTATCGCAGGGATCTGCTCGAAAACCACGGCATATACAGCGTCGAGGGCATAGACTACAGCGAGGACTACGCCGTGGTGGCACGAGTCATGTACTTTGCCAAGCGCTATTTCATCGACGATGTGGTGTACTATTATCGCAAAGACAACATCACCTCCTACACCCACGACATCTCGGAGAAAAACCTCACCTCGCACTTCAAGGCCTGCCAGCTTGTGGCTTCGTTCATCGAGCAGCATGACAACAAGGGTATTTACCGCACAGCCACCGACATCGGCATGGTGAATGCCTATCGCGTAGCAGCCGAACAGCAGCTGCCTCTCGAAAAGGTAGACAGCATCTGCACCTATCGCGTCACCCATCCCGTCTGCCGCCTCTGTATCGCCCTGCTGCGCCGTGGCTGGAAGGTGAAACACGTCAATCTCTTGTATCTGTTGTTCAGAAGAATTTATAATTTACAGATATTCAGAAGATAGAGAAGTTAAGAAAAGTTTGGGAGAAAGTTAAGGGAATGTTGGGAGAAAGTGAGTGAATTGTTTCTTCTCACTTATCAAATTCTCCGTTCCAAATCACAGAACGGACATTCCAAATCACGGAACGGCCATTCCGAATCACGGAACGGACATTCCAAACTACGGAACGGAGATTTCTGCACACTATTTTTTCTTTTTCTTCATGAATGTGAGACATTCTTCGAGTATCTTGACGCGAAGAAGCTTCATGACTGCAAAATAGAGCGAAGAAGCCAGGATGATTCTTACCAGCAAGAGCAGGTAGATGTTCGACAGCCAGCAGGTGAGATAATAAGTTGCCACCATACAGCCTGCCGCACAAAACAGGAAGGGAAGTGTGTCGAGACAGACATCCCTGAAGCGCAAGCCTGTGATGTGTCTGATGGCGCCCTGCCACACCAGCAGCCACAATATCATAAAGGCTGTGTAAGCCACAACCATCCAGTAGATGCCATAGCTGTGACAGCAAAGCACCAACGCCAGCAATCCTACCACCTGCCCCAGATTGCACCACATGTAAACATCCGATCGTCCGTTGCTGATGGCGAGGTTCTGATAGAGTGTGTACAGCGGAACGAAGGCTCCGCTCACGCTGAGAATCTGCAGCAGGGGCACACTCGCTATCCACTTGTCGCTGATGGTGATGAGGATGAACTCGTGCGAGACCAGTGCCAGTCCGAACATCAGCGGGAAGGAGAGAAAGGAGGTGAAGCGGAACATCTTGCGAAACACCTGCTGTTCCTTGCCCCGGTCGTCTTTCACCGACGAGAGCACGGGCTGCGCTATCTGCCCCACCGTGTTGGAGATAAACGAATTGGCCTTGGTGTTCCAGTTGTAAGCCTGCGAGTAGTTGCCCACATCGTCAATAGGATAGAAACGACCGAAGATAAAGGTCAGCACATTGTTGCTCACAGTGTTGATGATATTGGTGATGAGCAGCTTCACGCTGAAGGCGAACATCTGCCTCACCGGTCCGAAGTCGATATGCAGCTGTGGCCGCCAGCCTGTGTAATAGAATCTGCCAAAGTTGAGCACCGTAATAAAAATTACCTGCTGCCATGCGAGGCTCCAGTAGGCCATGCCGCTGAAGGCGAGGCACACGCCCACCACATTCGATGATATGAGCGCCACGAAGCTCACGATGGCTATCTCCTTGTTCATCATATTCTTGGTCATGTAGGCATTCTGCACGATGCCAAACGAGGAGATGAAAAAAGCCAGAAACACGAAGCGCGACAGCCATACAAGGCAGGGCTGATGGAAAAAAGCCGCTATCAGCGGAGCGCTGAAGAAGAGCACCACATAGAGCGCAAAACTCACGATGACATTGAACCAGAACACCGAGTTGTAGTCGCGGTCGGTAGGATGTTTCAGGTTGACCAAAGCCTGTGTGAATCCGCTGCTCTGCAGGTTGCCAGCAATGAGTGTAAAGATGGTGAGTATGCCGATGATTCCATAGTCGGCAGGCGAGAGCAAGCGTGCCAGGAAGATGCCGAACAAGATGTTGAGCACCTGTGTGGAGCCACTGTTCATAGCTCCCCAAAACAATCCTTTAGCCGTTTTCTCCTTTAATGTTTCTGCCATTTTTCCGTTTTTATTCAAATTTCGCAAGTCAAGGAGTTAGGGGAGTTAGGAAGTTATCGCTCTCCATGGTCGCTGAGGAGTTAAGACAACAGCATTTTTACTTGGCTTTCAAACAATAAGACAGTTGTCTTAACTCCTTGACTTCTTAACTCCTTTAACTCCTTGAAATACGATTGTTCTGTTTTATTTTCTGCAAAATTAGCACTATTTGTTTGAAGTTCAAAACATTTTGCTTATTTTTGTCGTATGAAACGAATATTCCATATCATATCCCACTTCGACATGGGCGGAGCCGAGCGCGTGGCACTCAACATTGCTCTGTCCGAGAATCCCGACTTCGAGTATCATATTGTCGAGGTCGTGAGAGGCCGTTCGGCCTTCACACGGCAGTTTATCGGCGAGATGAAAGCGGCTCACATCGCCTTCCACCGTTCACCCGTTCCCGCAGTGCCGTTTCACTACCTCTTCGAGAAGACGGCAGCGCTGCTGTTTCCGTTGTGGTTTGTATTCCTCTTTCTGAAATATCGTCCTACAGTCGTCCACTGCCACAGCGAGATTCCCGAATGGGCGGTCTATCGGTTTTTCCATCTCTTTCCCCGTCTCACCCGCCATTGCCGCGTGGTGCGCACCATTCACAACACGTCGCTGTGGCACGGCATGCAGAAGACGGGCAGAAAGGTGGAAGATTGGCTGCAGTCGAAGAATGCCAACATCGCCATCTCCACCTCGGTGCTCGATACTTATCAGAAAGCTTACCACGCCCTGCCACCTATTATATATAATGGCATTGCGCCCTGCCAGGAGCGTAAGACGTATCCCGGGCTTATGGAGGGAAAAGTCAACATCCTCTTTGCCGGACGCATGGAGGAGCAGAAAGGCATCAGCCATCTGGCCGACATCGTGGAGAGGTTGAGCTGCAACGACCGCTACTTCTTCCACATCTTCGGCAACGGCAGACTCAAGGACATGCTCACCCACAGAATAGGCGATGCGCCCAATGCCAGCATCCATCCGCCACTCTTCGGCCTGTCGGCTTATCTCGGTTCGTTCGACTATCTGCTCATGCCTTCAGAGCACGAGGGTCTGGCGCTGCTGTCCATCGAAGCAAGCATGGAGGGCACGCCCGTCATCATCAATGATGCCAAGGGGCTCTCCGACACGCTGCCCGCCGACTGGCCGCTCAAGGTGGAGCACAACGACATCGATGCCTACATGCGCCTCTTCACCCATACCATTCCTCAAGGCGAGAGAGCTCTCTGGGCTGAACAAGCCCGACAGTATGCCATGAGCCACTTTTCGCTGCAACAGATGCAAGAGGCTTACGAAAGAGTTTACCGGGGAGAAGATTGAGGATTTATCCGCTGTTTCTGGAGTTAAATTAGTTTCGGCAACAAAATTACGCATTTTCTTTGAGATAGCCTTCGATTTTAGAAATAAAAAATCATTCTCTTCGCTTAATCAGTTTTTTTATTTAACTTTGCAGAAGATTGACTGCACTCGGCAATTTGAAAACAAGTTTTCATTGCGCTCGTTTGTACAATCTTTGCAAAAGATTAACCAGTAACCCTATAAAACATGAACAGAATTTATCGACTGATTTTCATTCTCTGTGCCTTCTGCGGAATAGCTCAGGCACAACCCGAACGCCCCAAGCTCGTGGTGGGCATTGTAATCGACCAGATGAGATGGGACTATCTCTATCGTTATTATGCCCGCTATGGTGAGGGCGGATTCAAACGAATGCTCAGCGAAGGCTTCAGCGTAGAAAACTGCCAGATACCTTACATTCCATCCGTCACTGCCATCGGACACAGCTCCGTCTGGACAGGCTCCGTGCCCTCAATACACGGCATTGCCGGCAACGCCTTTGTGAAAGACGGAAAGATTGTCAACTGCGTGGGCGACAACACAGTGAAACCTGTAGGCTCCGATGGAAAGGCAGGCTACATGTCGCCACGCAATCTGTGGGTGACAACCATCGGCGACGAGCTGCGCCTTGCCACCAACAACCGCTCCAAGGTCGTTGGCGTGGCGCTGAAAGACCGCGCCGCCATCCTTCCTGCCGGACATCATGCCAACGGTGCCTATTGGTTCGACGACAAGGCAGGACGATTCATCACCAGCACCTTCTATATGGACAAACTGCCCGAGTGGGTCAACAAGTTCAACAAGCGTAAGCTGGCAGAGAAATATCTCTCGCAGAAGTGGGAAACCCTCTACCCCATCGACACCTATCAACAGAGCACAGCCGACGCCAACAACTACGAGAATGGCATCGTCGACGGCGAGAAGGCACAGTTGCCTCTCGACCTCGCTGCTCTCTACAGGAAGCATGGCTACAAGATCATCCGCAACACACCCTTCGGCTGCAACCTCACCTTCGATATTGCCAAGGCTGCCATCGAGGGCGAGAACTTAGGCAAAAACACCGACACCGACCTGCTCACCATCAGCTGCTCGAGCACCGACTACATCGGCCATCAGGTGGGAGTCAACGCCGTTGAGACCGAAGACTGCTATCTGCGCCTCGACCAGGCGCTTGCCGACTTCTTCGCCTATCTCGACAAGACCATCGGCAAGGGCAACTATCTCACCTTCCTCACTGCCGACCATGGTGCTGTCAACAATGCCGCCTTCCTGCAAGACCAGCGCATACCTGCCGGCATCTGGAACGGGAAATCTATGGTCAAGGAACTTAACCAAGAGCTCAAGGCTAAGTTCAACACCGACAAAGACCTCGTGATGACAATCATGAACTATCAGGTGTTCTTTCACACCGCCGCCATCGAGGAGGCTGGTCTCGACTATGCTGCCGTGAAGCAGGTGGTAGTCAACCGTCTGAAGAAAGAGAAGATTGTGCACTATGCCTTCGACATGGAGAAGACCTCGACCGAAAGCATTCCCGAGCAGTTGAAGTTCCGTGCCATCAACGGCTACAACCGCGAGCGCAGCGGAGGCGTGCAGATTGTTCTGAAGCCTGCCCATTATGAGTACGATGTAGCGAAGGGCACCAGCCACGGCGCTTGGAATCCTTACGACATCCACATTCCTTTGGTCTTCATGGGATGGCACATTCAGCATGGTGCCACTACCCAGCCTCACTACATGACCGACATTGCCGCCACCGTAAGTGCCCTGCTACACATCCAGGCACCCAACGGCTGCATCGGAACACCTATATTCTAATGGAATTTCAGAAATAAGTTTTATAAAGTATCAAGGGGTTAAGACGTTAGTTCAAGAAATGGATGTCAAAATCGTGGCAGACATGACGAGCTTGAGCGAAGAAGAACTAAGCAGACTGTAATAAGGCTGTAAAAACATAAATATAGCCCCAAAGATATCGCAAAATAAGCAGTGGACTCTCTGTATATCAGAATGAGTCCACTGCTTTTTCTATGCTATTTTTAGTCCTGCCTGTCACAGATGGCTTCAAAAATCAAAAACAACTAATTGAACTTGCGAAAGTTGAGTAACCAATCATTGATTTTAAGCATAGACAACATCTTGCATTCTTTTATAAACAACAAATCTGGTAAAATTCGGCTATCAGACACCAGACACGTACCACAATCATGGTAGACGAATCACCACTTTATGGGATACAAAATACCACAGCACGGCGATTGTGCACATGGGCTTTTTGCCGTAACTTTGCACCCAGAACAAGTTGATGTTTTTATCGCTGAAAAGTACAGACACTTTTACGGATAATATACATTAATATAATAATAATAAGTACACACATAAAAAAGAAAGGGTATAGAAATGAAAATCAAGGCTATTATCACAATCATCGCATTTGCTGTAGCAGCAGTTGCCAATGCCGCCAATCAGGGTAATACCAACGAGAGTAACGGAAACATCAAGGTGCAGGTTACGAAGGTGAGCCGCCCACTGGTGGAGAACTGGATCAAGGGATACAAGACAGTGCACCCTGAAGTGACTATAGAAATAGTAGACAAGGCAGAAGAGGCAAATATCGCCATCGTGAACAACGCTGACAGTCACGCCGCCACCAATGTGGCACGCTATGCCATCCTGCCCGTTACATCAAAGGAGAACCCTCTGTACGACGAGATCACACATCGCCAATGGAGTGAGAAAGACCTGAAGAAGCTCTTCTTCCAGACAGAGGACGACTTGCTGGACGAAGCCGACAGCAAGAGCAAGAAGGAGAAACTCGCCGACAAGCTCACCGTGTTCAGCGGCAACAACAGTGCCTCTGCCTGCCAGGCTTTTGCCAAGCACTTCGGATTCACCAAGGGTGACATTCGCGGAAAGCGTATTGCCGGTGACGACAAATTCCTGCTCTATGCCATACAGAATGAGAAGCAGTCGGTGACGTTCAACAACATCGCCTACCTCTTCGACCTCAACTCACGCCAGCTGAAACAGGACATCTCTCTGCTCCCACTCGACGTGAAGAAGAACCAGGCCGAGATACTTGAGTCGGGCAATATCGACGAGATTATCAAGCTGATAGAGAGCGACAAGATAGAGTCGATTCCTGTAGAGAGCATCGCCTTCTCGCAGAAGGTATTCAACAACGACGTGGACCGCTTCCTTTCATGGATTGTCACCGACGGACAGCAGTACAACAACAAGGCGGGTTTCCTGAAGCTCGACCAAAAAGATGCCAAACAGCAGCTTGCCCTCCTGGCACAGAAGTAAAAGGCAAGATGCTGACCAAGCAAGAAAGCAAAAACTAATAACTCCTGAGTCCAGTGAAAGTACAATAAAACTGAAAAAAGAGAGAGAAGAGAATGGGAAATACGAAACGACTTTTTGCCGTGATTGTTGTAGCAACAGTCGCGGCAGCGGGAGCCTTTGCCCAGAACATCGTAAAAGGAACAGTAAAGGACGCACGTACCGGTGAACCAATAATCGGAGCGTCAGTAAAATATGTGGGACAGAAAACAGGTGTCATAACGGATGTGGACGGCCATTTCAAACTGGATGTAAAGTCCCTGCCATCGACACTGAAGGTGAATTATTTAGGCTACCACGACTTCAACATCGACGTTTATGACAACGAAGAACCTATCGAGATTTCACTTACCGAGAACAGAAACCTTCTTGAGTCGGTCGTAGTACTGGGCTATACGCAGGTGAAGCGCCAGAACCTGACGGGTTCGGTATCGACGGTGAAAGGCAACGACGCCACTTCAATCGCAGCCTCAAGTTTCAATGAACAGATACAAGGACAGGCTCCCGGACTGATCGTATCCAGCTCATCGGGAACTCCGGGTTCGGCAACATTTGTCCGCCTGCGCGGTACAACCTCTATCAATGCCGGCAACGACCCTCTGTACATCATCGACGGTGTGCCTATTAATTCCACAGCGCTTCAGACCATCTCGAACGGCGGTCAGACCGTCAATCCACTCTCTGACCTCAACCCCAACGACATCGAGAACATCGAGGTGCTGAAGGATGCCAGCGCTACTGCTGTATATGGAGCCCGTGGTGCCAACGGTGTCATCCTGGTGACGACAAAGCGAGGCAAGAGAAACCAAAAGACGCGAGTAACCCTGAATGCGGAATTCGGCTTTGCCAAGGCTGCCAAGCTGTGGGATCTTGCTTCGGGTCCTGAGACCGCACAGATACTGAACGAAGCCTGGATCAACGACGGTGGCGACCCAGCCCTCGTGCCCTACAGATCGAAGGAAAGCGGAGGTCTGGGAACACCCGAGGAACAGAAGACCTATGACAGACAGAGCGTGATTTTCCGTACGGCAAAGATACAGAACTACAACGCCTCGGTAAGCGGAGGCAACGACCGCACCCGTTTCTACACAGGCATCGAATATACAAACCAGGAGGCTATCGTAAAAACACAGGACTTCAGCCGCATCGCCTTCCGCCTCAACCTGGACCACGACATCAACAAGAAAGTAAGTCTCTCGACAGGCAGCTCTCTATCATGGACCAAGCGCTCTCTGAGCCGCATCGCAAACAGTCCGAAAGGTATTCTCCAGGCATCGGTGCACCACAGCACACTGCTCAATCCGTTCAACGAAGACGGCAGCTACGCACGCTACGGCATCTTTGACAATATATATGCTCTCATCGACAACAGCGACCATCATGCCTACGGACTTCGACTGGTAGACAACGTGAGTCTGAAATGGAAGATCCTGCAGGGGCTGCAGTTCAAGTCCTCAGCGAGTGTGGACTACAACAACTATCGTGAGAAGCGTTACTTCAACACCGAGTTGGCCGACGGACAGCCCAATGGCAATGGTACTGATGCGACATCGACCATCTACACCATAACGGCAGAGCAGCTTCTCAACTACAACGTGGATTTCGGCACAAAATACTCTTTGGCTGCATTCGCCGGCAACTCGATACAGTACACGGGGCTTCGCTCGCAGTCGATCTCGGCATCGGGCTTCTCCGACAATGAGCTGAAGGAATTCTCGTCGGCATCGGTCAGCACCGGTACCACAAGCAGCTCCACCTACAGTCTCGTGTCATGGTTTGGCGGTGTGAACTACAGCCTGCTCAACCGCTACGCCTTCGATGGCAACATTCGCGCAGACGCTTCCTCACGCTTCGGCAAGAACCACCGCTGGGGTGTATTCCCCTCGCTCGGTGTGTCGTGGACACTCTCTGAGGAAAAGTTCCTGAAGCCAGTGAAGTGGATCGACGGTCTGAAGATAAAGACAAGCATCGGCTGGACAGGAAACCAGAACATCGACGACTTTGCAAGCCAGGGTCTATGGTCGGGCGGCGGCGTATACAACAGCGAAGCTGGACTCTTACACTCACAGCTCGCCAACCCCGACCTGAAATGGGAAACTACACGCCAGTGGAACATTGGTATCGAAGGCTCGTTCCTCAATGGACGCCTTTCGTTCGAGTTCGACTATTACAATAAGTACACATACGACCTGCTGCTTTCCACCCCCATACCTGGCAAGACAGGATTCTCCAAGATCTACAGCAACGAGGGAGAGATGAGCAACAAGGGTGTGGAACTGCAGATTACATCCAAGAACATTTCGACAAAAGATTTCGACTGGACAACGAGTTTCAACATTTCGCACAACAAGAACCGCATAGAATATCTGCCAGTATCGTTCTCTCAATACGACCGCGACTGGGTACGACTGGAACAAGGCAAGCCCATGTACTCGTTCTGGCTCTACAAGCAGCTATATGTAGACCCCGAGACCGGAAACGCTGTCTATGAGGACGTAAATCACGACGGCAAGATAACCGTGGCCGACAGACAGATATGTGGCAACGCCTGGCCAGACTTCACCGGCGGCTTGCGAAACACTTTGAGATACAAGAATTTCGACCTGTCGTTCTTCTATTTCTCTGTAGGAAACGACGTATTCAACATGAACCGGTTCTTCCAGGAGCATGGCGGCATGCGCGGCACAAACTGGGGATTCCTGAAAAGCCAGATGGACAGATGGCAGAAGCCAGGCGACATCACCGACATCCCCAAGGCATCGACACTGCCCAATGCCGACGGAAGCTACAACAACGGTTTTGCCAGCAGCCGATTCCTCGAGGACGGATCTTTCCTTCGCCTGCGCAACGTATCACTCGGCTACACACTGCCCAAGTCGCTGATTGCCCCAGTGGGTATCGAATCGCTCCGTGTGTACGTGAATGTCACCAATCTCTTCACCATCACCAAGTATTCGGGCGCTGACCCTGAAGGAAACACGGCAGCCGACTACACGCATGGCACGGTGCAAGGTCTCGATTTCGCCATTCCGCCACAGCCAAGACAGGTGGTGTTTGGTGTGAACCTGGCTTTTTAGTCTGCACCTGAAGTTTTTTTTGAATGTGGGAAGTTCAATCAGTATTAATCCAAAAAAGAATAAGAATGAACAAGATCATCATAAAGAATATCAAGACAGGTTTTGCACTCCTTGCCGCCACTACAGTACTGGCTTCGTGCTCAGACTTTCTGACACAAGACCCAGCCGACTATATTTCGGACAGCAAAGTGATCAAGACCGAGGCTTCTGCCAAGGCAGCACTGAATGGTGCCTATCACGATTTGGCAGCTAACGCCTATTACGGCGGCAAGTATTTTGATGCTGGCATCAACCTGGCCTCGGACAATGTGACATGGACAGGATCGCTCAACTACTATTACGACTTCGACACCCATCAGTATAGCGCCGAGAACCAGCTGCTGTCGTATGCATGGTATGCCATCTATGCCACAGTGGAGCAGGCAAATGAAGTCATATCGAAGACTCCGACCATCGACTCAAGCGATGAGGAAAAGAACGAGATCATAGCAGAGGCAACGGTGATACGGTCTTTAGCCCTGTTCGACCTCGCCCGAACATGGGGCAACATACCCGTCATCAAGGAAGCTACATCCACACCAGGACAGTTTAACGGCGTGAAACAGTCGGAGGCAAAGGTGGTGTATCAAACCGTCATCGACGACATACTCGCCGTATACAACAACCTGGGCAAGGCAACCGATCGTGTACACGTAAACCAATCAGTGGCCGACGCTCTCCTGGCACGCATATATCTCTACTTAGAGGACTGGGACAACGCAGAGAAGTATGCCACCAAAGTGATAGAAAATCCCTACTACGAGCTGACAACGATAGACAACCTGATCGACGGAAGCCTCACTACAGAGAGTATATGGGAGCTGGCATATTCGTCAAAATTCACCAACGAGCAGAGCAACTACTGGCGCTCGCCCAATGATGGCGGACGCCACGAGTGGGGACCTTCAAAAGAACTCGTCAAGCTGTTGTCCGATTCACAAGTGGGCGGCGACCGAAAGGCTTATTACGCCGACTACTCTACCTGTCAGGTGCCCGATTATTATGTAGGCACTCTCTACAAGAATCCTACATCCGACGACAACGTGGTTCTGTTCCGACTGGCTGAGGAATATCTGATAAGAGCCGAAGCCCGCGCCAAGAAGTCGGCACCCGACCTGGAAGGAGCCTTGACCGACCTCAACAAAATCCGCAAGCGTTCACATGTTCCCGAGGCCGACAGCGACCTGAGCAAGGAGGAGTTGATACAGGCCATAGAGGACGAAAACCGCGTGGAGTTCGCCATAGAGCCACACCGATGGTTCGACCTTGTGCGTACAGGCCGTGCAACCACCGTGCTCGGAATCGAGCAGCATCAGACGGTTTTCCCCATTCCTTACAGCGACATACAGGCTGACAAGGATTTGATACAAAATGACAAATATTAAATCAAAAATCATAGGAGACGACAAGTATGAAGAAACTTATCCTATCTGTTATCATTGCAGCTATCATTGCACCAGGTGCAACAGCTGCTAAAAAAGCAAAGAGTGGCAAAACTATCAACAATGCAGCCATCAAGTATCTCGACGACAACTTCTGGACTTACGACAAGCTGCAGAAAACAATCTGGGCCAATCCAGAATTGGGATTCATCGAGTACAACAGTTCGAAACTATTGCAAGACCATCTGCGCGAGAATGGTTTCTCGGTAGAGGCAGGAATAGCCGGAATGCCAACCGCATTCGTTGCAACTTATGGCAGCGGCGAGCCCACCATTGGTTTCCTTGCCGAGTTTGACGCGCTGCCCGGACTGTCGCAGGACACCGTGCCTGTGCGCTCGCCACGTGTGAAAGATGCTCCTGGTCAGGGATGCGGACACAATCTTCTCGGCGTAGGCTCCACATCGGCTGCTGTGGCACTGAGCAAATGGCTGGCAGCCAACCACCGCAAGGGAACAATCAAGATATTCGGCACTCCTGCCGAGGAAGGTGGCGCTGGTAAAGTATATATTGTACGCGACGGATATTTCAAAGGCATAGATGCAGTGCTCGACTGGCATCCAGGTTCCGGAAATGGCGTTTCGACCAATCCCGGTACAGCCATGCAGATGATCGACTATAAATTCTACGGTAAGGCAGCCCATGCCGCTGGCTCGCCCTGGAAGGGACGCTCGGCACTGGACGCAGTGGAGGCGTTCGACTACATGGTGAATATGCTACGCGAGCACGTTCTGCCTTCCAGCAGAATACACTATGTCATTGCTGACGGAGGTTTCGCACCCAACGTAGTGCCTGAATATGCCCGCGTGTCTTACTATATCAGAAGCCCCCGACGCGACGTGCTCCACGATCTTACCCAGTGGATTGACTCGGCTGCTGTGGGTGCGGCCAAAGGCACTCAGACACGCGTAGAGAAAGAAATCGTTGCCGGTACATACGAGAGACTGCACAACCGTGTGCTCTCCGAACTCGTTCAGAAGAACATGGAAATCGTGGGAGGCGTGAAGTATGATGAGCGTGAGAGAAAACTGGCGGCAGAAGTGGCTAAAACATTCGGCGCAGGCGACACCATCCTCGTTCATGCTGAGAAAATACGCCCCTTGGGAAAACTGGTAAAAGAAGGCTCTGGCGGTTCATCGGACGTGGGTGATGTTAGCTGGTCGGTGCCTCTGGCAAGTTTCGGTACTGCCACTTTCGTGCCCGGAGCTCCCGGACACAGCTGGCAGAACGTGGCTGTAGACGGCAGCACCATCGGTACAAAGGGACTTATCAATGCTGCCAAGATTTTCAGTCTCACGGCTATTGATCTTTTCAACAATCCCAGCCTGCTGAAACAGGCTAAAGCCGAATTTGACAAAGTAAGAGGTTCCGACTTCAAATACGAATCGCTGCTGGGAGACCGCAAACCAGCACTGGATTATCGTAAAGCAAGCAAATAACTCCAAAAATCTGAAAGAAACTGCTGTTTTTTCATTAATAATGATTACCTTTGGCTGCAAAAAGCCGGAGGTAATCTTTCGCTATTAAATAAAATGACTTATCAATGACAGCTATTAAACTGACATCACAAACGCGCCAGACTATCATTTGGATAGCGGCGCTGCTACTGGGAGCCCTTTTAGGACTGGCAGGGAAAGAATGGATCAACTCGTCTGCCGACTTCATAGCGACGATATACACACGTCTGTTCCAGTTTCTCGCCGTACCGACCATAGCATTGGCAGTGGTCGTGACGCTCGCCAACTTCGGTTCACAGAAAGACACGGGCAAAATCTTCCGCCACACCATCACCTACACGCTGCTCACCACGGTGGCAGCCACACTTGTGGGACTCGCCCTGTATCTCATCATACAGCCCGACAACCTCTCGGCGCAACTCATACAGAAATCAGCAGCACCCGAGATTGCAGGAGGCAAATCGCTCTCCTATAAAGAACACCTGCTCTCTGCCATCCCCAACAATGTGGTGAGACCGTTCTTAGAGGGCAATGTGCTGAGCATTCTGCTGCTCGCCTTTGCCGTAGGAATAGCACTGGCAAAGACACCCGCATCAGACAACAAAGAGTCGCTGATGAAAGTCATCACGGCGCTGCAGGACCTGCTGTTCCGACTCATACGCGGACTCATCTGGGCGCTGCCTCTCGGCATCGTAGCCTTTGCCGCACAACTGTCGGCACAGGTGACGGCTGGCGTAGCTGCCGACTCCATAGGCAAGTATGTGGCTGTGGTGCTGGGCGGCAACGTGATTCAGGTAGTCGTCGTCCTACCTCTCTTCCTCTTGGCACGCGGCATCAGTCCGCTCAGGGCGTTCAAGGCCATGTATCCGGCGCTGCTGATGGCGCTCTTCACCAAATCGTCGGCTGCCACACTGCCCGTCACGATGTCGTCGGCTGAGAACAGGATGAAGGTGGCACCTCGTGTGTCGCGCTTCGTACTGCCCATCTGCACCACGATCAATATGAACGGCTGTGCGGCCTTCATCTTCATCACCTCGCTCTTCGTGATGCAGAACGGCGGCATGATGCCTACAGGAAGCCTTGCCGATATCGTGCCGTTCTACGCGCTGTGGGTAGTGCTCGCCGTCATCTCTGCCATAGGCAATGCGGGCGTGCCCATGGGGTGTTATTTCCTCACCCTGTCGCTCATGACGGGCATCAACGCACCGGTAGGCATCATGGGCATCATCCTGCCCATCTATACGATTATCGACATGATAGAGACTGCCGAGAACGTGTGGTCGGACTCATGTGTCTGCGCCATGACCGACCACGACCTGTCGGAAAAGGAAGCGTAATCCCTTTCCTGAGCTATCGCTAATTCATTGAACTTTAGCAAGTTCAGAAGTTATAGAAGTCAAAGAATCACATCAATTTTATGAGAAAACAAACAAAAGCTATTCACACCCCCTTTCAGAAACGCGATGCCTACGGGTCGCTCTCGTTTCCGGTTTACAACACAGCTGCCTACGAGTTCGACACAGCCCAGGACATGACGGAGGCTTTCGCGGGCAGAGTGCCGGAGCCAGACTACTCCCGCGTGATGAACCCTACCGTAACTTACTTTGAAAACCGGGTGAAGGCGCTCTCGGGAGCCGAGAACGTCTTTGCCATGGGAACAGGCATGGCTGCCATACTCAACACCCTGCTCGTCTTCGCAGAGGCAGGAAAAACCATCGTGACATCCAATCACCTCTTCGGCAACACCTTTGCGCTGATCACCAAAACACTGGCACGATTGGGCATCAAGGCACAGGTGGCCGACCTGACCGACACCGAGAAGCTCGACCAGATCATTGCCGACGACGCCTGCCTCGTCTTCGCCGAATACATCACTAATCCACAACTCGAGGTGGTGGACATCAAAAAACTCGCAGAGGTGGCACACAAGCACGGACTGCCGCTGATCGTCGACACCACTGCCGTGCCCTTTACCGACATCGACGCACACGAGATGGGCATCGACGTAGAGGTGCTGTCGAGCACCAAGTACATCAGTGGAGGCGCCACATCGCTGGGCGGACTCATCCTCGATTTCGGAACCTTTGAAGAGGTGAACCAGCGCATACGGTTTGAGTTTCTGTTCAATCTTGGCACATACATGACGCCACTGGTGGCTTACATGCAGACGCTGGGATTAGAGACGTTAGACGTGCGCTACAGAAAACAAGCCCAGAACGCATTCGATCTGGCACACGCCCTGCAGAAACTGCCACAGGTGAAGCGCGTGAACTACCCCGGACTCGCGCTTGGCAAGCCTTTGGGAGCCATGCTCACCATCGACCTCGAGTCGGAACAGAAGTGTCTCGACTTCCTGAACCAGTTGCAACTCATACGCAGAGCTACCAACCTCTTCGACAACAAGTCGCTCGCTATACATCCCTACTCTACTATCTTCGTCAACTTCACTCCTGAGGAGAAAAAAGACATGGACGTGCTCGACACAACCATACGTCTCTCCATGGGACTGGAAAACGCAGACGACCTCGTGGACGACATCAAACAGGCTTTGGGATAACTTCTGGACTCGGAAAAAGTTAAAGGAGTTAAGACAAATGCTTTAGTGGACTTGGAATAAGTCAATTAAAAAAACGCAAAATCGTGGATAACAAAATGAAATACAACTTCGACAAGATAATAGACCGCTCGGGCTCGGGCGACCTGAAGCACGAGGTGCTGAAGGCGCGTTATGGACGCGACGACCTGATAGCGCTGTGGGTGGCTGACATGGATTTCGAAACCCCACAATTCATCGTTGACGCCATCAGGGAGCGACTGAAACATGCTGTTTTCGGCTACACCATCGAGCCGAAAGAATACTGGCCCACAGTGAGCAAATGGATAGCCGACCACCACAGCTGGAACGTCAAGACGCAATGGCTGACATACATTCCGGGAGTGGTGAAAGGCATCGGCATGGCAATAAACGCCCTGACGCAGCCTGGCGACAAGATCCTGATTCAGACGCCCGTGTATCATCCATTTCGCATGACAGTGGTGGGCAATAACCGACAGGTGGTGCTCAATCCGCTCAAGGAGTCGGCAGAAGGCTCTTTCTACAGGATGGACTTCGAAAACCTGGAGAAAAACATAGAGGACTGCAAGATGATGATATTGTGCAACCCTCACAATCCTGCGGGCATACAGTGGGACAAGGCCACACTGGAACGACTGGCACAAATATGCCACAGCCATGGCGTCATCGTGGTGAGCGACGAGATTCATGCCGACCTGGCTCTCTTCGGTCACAAGCACATCCCGTTTGCCACAGTAAGCAAGGAGGCGGAAGAGATAAGCATCACGCTGCAGGCGCCTACCAAGACGTTCAACATGGCTGGCATCGTCAGCTCGTACGCCATCGTACCCAACACGCAACTGCGCCAGCGCCTCTTCCACTGGATGGAAGTCAACGAACTGAACGAACCTCACATCTTTGCGCCCATAGCCACCATAGCGGCCTTCAGCCAAGGTGAGGAGTGGCGAAAGCAGATGCTGGCATATATAGAACAGAACATCCTGTTCACCGAACAGTACTTCGAGCAGCACATTCCGGGCATCAGGGTGATTCGCCCCGAGTCGTCGTTCCTGGTATGGCTCGATTGCCGTCAGCTGGGACTCAGCCATGACGAGTTGCAAGACCTGTTCGTCAACAAGGCAAGGTTGGCGCTCAACGATGGCGAGATATTCGATACAGACCAAAATCCTTACGCACCGTTGCACCAGAAAGAGAGTGTGGCACGAGGCTTCATGCGACTGAATGTGGGAACACCCCGCAGCATCCTCGCCCAGGCGCTGGAGCAGTTGGCAGAGGCCGTAAAGAGCCTGCAAGAATATTAGAATGTCATAGCTTCTTACAACATCCTGACTGAGTCATTTTGTTCAAAGTCGATTTTCAGTCAGGATTTGTTTTTCTCTAATTCTTGATAAAACAAAAAAATCTTGATAATATTTTCTGTTATCAAGACTCATCATCATCATTGATGATTTTCAGATAGTCATCGTAGCTGATAAACCTACCGCCCATGGAACGGAGATGCGAAGTTTCGAGTTGGCAATCGATGAGTTTCATTCCCTTACGCTGCATGAAACGGGCCAGATAGATGAGCGCCAGCTTGGAGGCTGAGGGAACGAGGGAGAACATACTCTCGCCAATAAACACAGGGCCGATGGTGACGCCATAGAGTCCGCCCACGAGCTGATCGGTAGCATCGTCCCACACTTCTACACTCGAGGCAAAGCCCTGACGATGAAGCTCCGTATAAGCCTTGATCATATCGTCGCCCAGCCAGGCTCCATCCTGCTCGATGCGCAGTTTGCTGCACTGTGCGATGACGTCGTCGAACGCCTCATTGATGCTGTAGCTGTACTGGTCTTTGTTGATGATCGTGCGCATGGAGTGGCTCACGTGTATCTCTTCGGGGAAGATGACGAAACGCTGCATAGGACAATACCACAGAATATCAGGCTGGTCGCGAAAACTGTACCAGGGGAAGATGCCGTGGCAGTAAGCCAGCAGCAGGCGGTCGATACTTAAATCGCCGCCCACAGCAAAGAGTCCGTCCTCATCGCCTGAGCGTGGGTCGGGAAACGTGGGATAAGGCGTTGACTCGTCTATTTGAAATATCATTGTTCTTTTTTTAAGTATTAATTGCAAATGGAGAGTTAGAGAAGTTAAGGAGTTAGAGAAGTTAACATCTTAACTATATCACCAGCTCCTTGCCTTCGAGCTTAACCACTGCCTTTCCACCCTTCTTCAGCTTGCCGAAAAGGAGAGCCTTCATGAGCACAGGCTTGAGGCGGTTGCCGATGACACGATCCATCTCGCGGGCTCCATACTCCTTGGTGAATCCCCACTTTAGGAGTTGCTCTCGCGCCTGAGGTGTAAGCTCGATACTGACGCCCTTGGCGCTGAGTTTGTCGGCGAGCTGGGCAAGCTTCTTGTCGAGGATAAGCTCTGCCATGTGCCTGTCCATATCGTGGAACACCACAGTGTCGGAAAGACGGTTGATGAACTCGGGGCGGAAGGTTTTCTTCACCTGTGCGAGCATCGCCTGACCACGACTCACATTGCCTGCGAAACCGATGTTGGCCTGCGAGGCATACTGAGCTCCGGCATTAGAGGTCATGATGAGGATGACGTTGCGGAAGTCAGCCTTCTGACCCTTGTTGTCGGTAAGTCGGGCATAGTCCATCACCTGGAGCAGGATGTTGTAGATGTCGCTGTGTGCCTTCTCTATCTCGTCGAGCAGAAGCACGCAGTTGGGCGTCTTGCGGATAGCGTCGGTGAGCTGTCCACCGTCCTCGTAGCCCACATAGCCTGCCGGCGAGCCAATGAGTTTGGCAACGGCATGCTTCTCGGTGTATTCGGACATATCGAAGCGCACCAGCTCGATGCCCAACTCGCGGGCGAGGACGCGTGCCACCTCGGTCTTGCCCACTCCCGTAGGTCCTACGAAGAGGAGCGACGCCATAGGCTTGTCGTCGTCGATGAGTCCTGCCTTCGCCATCATCACGGCTTCCACCACCTTGTCGACGGCTGTGTCCTGACCATAGATCTTGTCGAGCATTCGTTGGCGCAGCGATGCCAGGGCAGAGTTGTCTTCGTCCTTGATGGCGGCAGCGTCTATCTTGCACACCTTGGTGAGAATCTGCTGAATGACGGCCTTGGTGACATAAGAGCGCTGGCGGTTGGCAGGATGCACCTCAAGATAGGCGCCGGCCTCATCCATGAGGTCGATGGCCTTGTCGGGCAGGAAGCGGTTGCTGATGTACTTGTCGCTGGCCCGCACCGCATATTCGAGGGCGTCCTTGCGATAGGTGACACCATGATAGATATTGTACTTATGCTGCAGCCCCTCGAGAATCTTGATGGCTTCGTCGACGGAAGGCTCCTTGATGTCGATCTGCTGGAAACGGCGTACGATGCCCTTGCTCTTCGCCATGTAGCGGTTGTACTCCTCGTAGGTAGTGGAACCAATGAAGCGGATGTCGCCAGCCTCGAGATACTGCTTGAGCATGTTGGAGGCATCAGGTCCGCCATCCGATCCTCTTCCGGCTCCTATCATGTTGTGAATCTCGTCGATATAGATGATGACATTGCCCTCTTTGGCAGCTCCGTCCATCACCATCTTGATGCGTTTCTCGAAGTCGCCACGATACTGCGATCCGGCAAGCATCTGTCCGATGTCCATGCCGTAGATACGGGCTCCCTTGAGGCGGTCGGGCACCTGATTCTCGTTGATGAGTTTGGCAAGTCCGAAGACGAGGGCTGTCTTTCCCACACCAGGCTCGCCCACGTGCAGCGGATTGTTTTTCTCGGCACGGCAGAGCACCTGTATGGTGCGGTCGAGTTCTTTCTCGCGGCCGATGAGCGGATTGTGCTGGTCTACCTTGTCGGAGATGCAGGTGACGAGCTTATGCCAGTCGGAGGGATGGCGTTTTCCGGTCTGCCAGCCTTCAGGGTCGTCATACTCATCGTTGTCGATGCCGTCGTCTTCATCGTTGTCATCGTCGTCATCATACCAGAAGTCGCCGTCATCACCGTCTTCGTCGTCATCATCGAAGTCGGAACTTCCGCTTTCTATAAATGCCCTCATCTCGTTCATCAACTCTTCATCACTGAGGCCGCCTTCGCTCTCATTCGCCAACAGGGGAGAGAATTTGCTAAGCTCTTTCATTTCCGGATCTTCCTCATCGGGAAACTTTTCACCTACGAGTCGGGTGAACTTCTCGCCCTGCTCACCGATGTACTTGTCGATGAGATAAGGAGCCTCAGCGTAGGGAAGCGTCAACATGGCAGTGAGGAAATGAGTCACATTGAGCTTAACACCTGCTCCGCCAGCCAGGTTGACCAGATAGGCAGAGCTGTGCATCGCCTTGAAAAGCACAGAAGGCTCGGGCTTCACATGAGAGAATTCTTTGGGAATGCGCTCCTGCTGCTTAAGCCACGCGTCGAGTTCCTGACGCATGGACTTTTGGTCGATCTTCATCCGGCGCATGATACGGGCAACCTCGGGATGGTCGATGACGCTCAACAGCAGATGCTCGGGCATGAGAAACTCGTGATGGTATGAGACTACATTGTCCATTGCCTTGTAAAAGAAGAAGGACATGGATTGGGTAAGTCCTGGGAATAATTCCATAGCTATACTTTTTTTTACTCAACTTTGCAAAATCAATTTTTCACACAGGCTCAATGGTAAGTTCGAGAGGATACTTTGCCTTGTCTATCTTCCTCCTCGCCTTCTCCACCTTGCTCTTTGCCACGTCATAGCTGTAGATGCCTACCGAGGCTTTCCCCTCGCGATGGGCCTTGAGCATGATGGCATTGGATTCCTCGGCGGCCTTGAAGAAGCATGTGTACAGAATGTCGACGACAAATTCCATCGGTGTGACATCGTCGTTGTGTAGAAGTACCTGATAACGTTTAGGCTTCTTGATCTCAAGATCCTGACGTTCTTTTACTGCTGTTTGTCCTTGTGCCATAATTCAAATGCGTTTGTTATGTTGCTAAGAGAGAATGAGTCTTTTTGATAGTTTTACTCTGCGTAGGCATGAGTGATTTCCACCACATACACATCGTGGAAGCCGCCCTTGGCGCCATACCACTGCAGAAGGTCTTTGTCGATAAACTTTTCTGCCGACATACTGTCCTTATAGAGTTTTCTGCACTCCAAGGTGAGTCGGGCCTGTTCGAAACCGATACTGCCACCCTCCAAGACGACGGGCTTGAGTCCTGTGGCCTCACACTTGTCGAGGTCGCGTCCACTCTTTGAACCGCAAAAATTGTATATCTTGCGTGCTTCCTCGCTATGTCCCAAGAAAGAAAGTGTCATGGTGTCGTTGGCCTCTATGAGCTCGTGTGTGAAGCGCTCGGGACGAATGAACACCACAGCCACGGGCTTGTTCCACAGCCAGCCCAGGCAACCCCAGGAAGCTGTCATCATGTTGAACTTGTCCTTGTTGCCTGCAGCCACAAGAATCCACTCCTTCCCTATCGTCTCAAAAACATTGTCGTTGATTTGCTTAATGTCTATCTGTTTCATATCTATATTATATTTAATAAGGTGAAACTCACCTTTATGTTGTGTCTATGACGGAGCTTTCGCTTTTGCGAAAGTTGAGTTACTGCCGCAAGTTTCGCATCTGGTTCAAGCACGCCCAGAAGGGGCAGAAGCCTATAACCCATGGCAGCACACCCTGAACCAACGGTCACCGGCGCGTAACGGAATTGAAAATCGCTGGCCGAAGGGTAAAGCAAAGTAAAGGGCAGAAGCTCATAGCAGCACGCCCTGAAAGGGCAGAAGCCCATAGCCCAGGGCAGCGCCCTGGGTATAATAGCAATCGGCAAGGCGCCCTGTAAGGGCAAAAGCTTTATGTTTTGCCTGAAGTTTAAAAGCTTTTGCCCTTACAGGGCGATAGGTTTGCGTTCCTGATTACCCAGGGCGCTGCCCTGGGCTATGAGCTTCTGCCCCTTCAGGGCGTGTGGAGTTTACTTGCGAAAGTTGAGTGCAAAGATACCGCAAGCGAGCGCAATGAAAGCTTGCTTTCAAATTGCCGAGCGCAGGATATCTTCTGCAAAGATAATAAAAAAACTGCGTATAATTGTAAGGAATAGAGTTTTTTTTGTATTGTCTTCGTTTTCAGTAAAAAAAATCACACTCAAGAATGAAAAATAAAGTCTCCATCTCTTCGCTTAATCAGATTTTTGCAGTACCTTTGCAGGCCGAAAGCCCATGGCAAAACAGCCAAAGGCTTATTTTTTAATCTTTTTATACATTCATTTTTAATGTACAAATCAATTTTTAACAAGCACAACAGCCTGAAGTTCAACCGCTTCTCCAACAAGGGCTATGCTCTTTTCTCCGTTTTGGGAAAAGAGGTGCTCGTGGGCGCACTCAGCGTTGCCACACTCAGCCATGCCAAGGCTGAAGGCATCAGCACAGAGGGTGTAAAGACCGACTCTACCCTGTATAAGGGAGGAAAGGCTTACGAGCTCGACGCGGTGAACGTTACCGGCTCACGTGCTCCAATGACTGTTGAGCAGTCACCAAAGATTGTGTCTGTCATTACCCGCGACGATATTCATCGTGCGGCTGCGCAGACCATCAATGATGTTTTGAAATTAGCTACTGGCGTGGATGTCCGTCAGCGCGGTGGCTTTGGTGTACAGACGGATATCTCCATCAATGGTGGAACCTTCGACCAGATTACCATTCTCCTGAATGGCGTCAACATCTCCAATCCACAGACGGGTCACAATGCTTCCGACTTTCCTGTTGCCCTTGCCGACATCGATCACATCGAAGTGCTCGAGGGTGCTGCTTCTCGCATTTTCGGAACATCAGCCTTCAATGGCGCCATCAACATCGTGACTCGAAAAGCGCAAAACGATGGAGTGGCAGCACTTGTAGAGGGTGGATCGTTTGGCAGCTTCGCTACACAGGGACGCCTACAGTCTTCATTCACCACAGGCAAGTGGACACACGCCTACTCTGCCAGCGGTGGCTACAAGCGCTCGGATGGTGGCACGGAGAACAGCGACTTTGAGAAAGGACAAGCTTTCGGACAGATCAACCTGAGCTACAACCAACGCTTCGATATCAACGCACAGGTGGGATATGCCCAACAGAGCTACGGAGCCAACACATTCTACAGCGCCAAGTTCAACAACCAGTATGAGAAGACCGACCACGCCATGGCGTCGCTCAACCTCAACCTGCACGACCCACACCAGAAGTGGCAAATCGCTCCACAGTTCTATTACAACAACTTCAAGGACCACTATCAGCTGACTCGCGGCAAAGCGGGTGCTGCAGCGGGTGAAAACTACCACGACCTGGATGTATATGGAGGCGGACTAAATGCCAATATAGCATGGATGTTAGGTAAGACAGCCGTAGCGTTCGATATCAGCAAGGAGCGTATCTACTCCACTGCCCTCGGCGAGCCACTGGCTGCAGAAGACTATAAGAACATTCACGGAACCGACCGACAGTACACACGCAAGGGCGAGCGAACCAATACCAACATCATGCTGGAGCACAACTTCATCTTCGGAGGTTTCACACTCTCGGCAGGTGTCCTCGCCAATAAGAACACAGGACTTGACAACGACTTCCGTTTCTATCCTGGCGTAGACATGAGCTATAGACCTAACAATAACTGGAAGTTCTTTGCTTCCTGGAACAAGGCGCTGCGAATGCCTACCTACACCGATCTATATATCAGTAATGTGGTGCAACAAGGCGACATCACACTAAGCCCTGAGAAAAACTCTACTTTCAAGATAGGTGCACAGTACCGACAGACGGGCTTGGCTGCAACTGTAAGCGGGTTCTACGCTCACGGCACCAACATGATAGATTGGGTGCAGACCTCGGAAACAGAACTAGCCGACAGCAAATATCACGTGATGAACATCGGAAAGCTCAACAACATGGGCTATAACCTCGATGCTACTATCTACATGAGAGAGCTCATACACAACTGCTTCATCACACGCATCAAGGTGGGATATGCCTATATCTACCAGGATCATAAAACCGATGCCGACATTCTCAAGTCGCTCTATGCTTTGGAATATCTCAAGCACAAAGCTGTCTTCGGCTTGGATCATCAGATATGGAAAAAACTTTCTGCTTCATGGGCGGTGCGCTGGCAGCAACGCATGAATGGTTACTCTCCCTACACCAAAGTGGACTGCAAGCTCATGTGGGACGAGAAGAAATATAGCATCTACGTGAAGGCCGACAACATCACTTGCCATCGCTACTACGACCTCGCTGCCATCAAACAGCCTGGGCTGTGGATCATGGCAGGTGCCAGTGTCAACCTCGGTTGGTAATAAACTGGCAATATAATAAAAACGAGCCTTGAAGCGAACTTTTCATCAGTTACTTCAAGGCTCGTTCCTTTTTTAGTCGGAGTTCGTATAATTCTACCTACTTTTATTCCGGTTTCAGATATTTTCCGTTCACTTTTATCGGTTCGAGATGGATTCCCACATGGGTATCTGCGCCGAAGTGCTGCTTCAGTTTTGTTTCTATATGAGTAGCATGCTCATGCGCCTCATAAAGCGAAAGAGAACCTGGCATGCGGACATGCATTTCTATCGCAATCTTGTTTCCGATGCGACGGGTACGCAGATTATGAATCTCTTCCACTCCCCGCTCTTCGTTCGCAATCTTCAGAATTTCATCTTCCTCCATTTCCGGAAGACTGGCATCCGTCAGTTCTTTCACAGACTGCATCACCAGTCCCCAGGCGGCCTTGATGATGAAGGCACTCACGATGATGGCAGCCAGCGGATCGAGCACCGCCCACTTTTCTCCCAGGATAATGGCGCCGCCTATACCGAACATCGTTCCGATACTTGATAAAGCATCGCTGCGATGATGCCAGGCATTCGCCACAACTGCCTCGGAATGATATTTCTTTCCGGCTTTTACCGTAAACTGATAAGCCCACTCCTTCATCACGATACTTACTATGGCAGCAATCAAGGCTACAACGCCCGGCTGCCGCAATGTCTCGCCGCAGATGGCACGATAGGTCTTGGTAACACCAGAATAACAGATCATCACACCCACCACGAAGAGCGAAATGCCGATGATGGCTGTGGCAAGCGTCTCGTATTTGCCATGCCCATAATCATGGCCTTTATCCTTCGGCTTATTGCCCAGTTTTACGAATACCAGTACCACCACATCGGTAGCGAAATCGGTAAGCGAATGGATGGCATCGGCTATCATGGCGGCAGAATGCCCCAAGATGCCTGCGGCAAACTTCAGCACAAGCAACAGCACATTGATGATGCTGCCTGCTATAGTCACCTTGTAAACTTCTCTCAATCTCTGTTTTTCATCCATCATAACATTCATGTTTTTGTATAATTGGGCGGCAAAGATAGCTTATTTTTGTGAAAACGGAAAAGATAAGAGATTAAAAAAGATAAAAAAATCATGTATTATCTGAGTTACCTACTCGTTCAGGTCTCTCGGCTTGCCTTCCAGGCTCTGGTCGGCAATCTGTTTCTGGTCCTTGGCAAGATAATGCTTACTGCTGTCGATGGCAATGAACACGCCGTCGCTTATGCCTCTGACTCCCTTCTGTGGGGCAAAGGTTACGATGCGGCTGTCGAACTCGCCGATATAGTCGAGACAGCCTGTGGCAGCATCCATCCACCACACATTTTTCCTATCGCCCGACACCTTGCCAAGGTCTATCTTCATGGGCACACAGTTGTAGTTGTACACCATCAGGTAATCCTTGCCACGGGTGGCAAGCAGACGGTTGTAGCGTTCGCCATTCCTGCCCACAATGATGCTCTGGTCGGGCACCCGCTCGAAATAAGGCATGGTGAGCATCAGGTTCTTGAGATGCTTCATCTGATTGAAGCCAGGGTCATCAAGAGCCTGATACCAAGTTTTCTCCGAGCCGCTGATGCCATAACTCGTGGGATAACCAGGCTTCAACATCTGCATGATGGCGTTATGACCATAGGTGTGACCACAAGAGCCGGCAAAAACACTCCAATAGGCATAGCGACGCACATCGTAGTCTTGCCAACGCTCTTCACAAGGGTCGTGTAGTCCTTTGGGGATATCCTCATAGCTGGGCTCTGCATCGAGCACAGGCTTCATGGGGTTGTAAGCCCAGGTGGAGTCAACATACATCCAGTTGTCTTCCTCGGTGTTGTCGGGTATGGGATAGTCTTTATTGCCCATACGTTGCCCATACTTGCGATGTCCACTCTGAAAAGCATGGAAGTCTATCCACGGAGCTTTGCTCCACCACTTAGCTGAGGTATAACGACCACGGGGATGATAGGTCATCAGGTGGCTTTGGTCAATGCTCTTGATAGTGGTGGCCAACGACTCCCATACCTCGGGGTGGATGTCGCCCTGTATGTCGCCACCCATCACCCAGATGATGTTGGGCGAGTCCTTGTATCGGTTGGCCAGGAAACTGCCGTAAGCCTTGGCTTGGCGTGCATTGATATTACCTGCCTTCACCTGCGAGCCCCAGATGGCCACCATACCGATATAGATACCATTCTGTTCGGCCAGTTTGATGATATAATCCATGTGATCCCAATAGCTGTACACACCATCGGGATCGGCCTTCGTCAAGTCCCATCCAGCTGGCAGCGAGGGCTGTCCGTAGATGTTGTAGGCAGGGGTTCCGTTCATCACCTGCACCAAGACAGCGTTGAAGCCTGCCGAACGGCATTTCTGAAGGTAATACTGTGCTTCCGAACGGTCGAGACGTTCGGGCAACAGCCAGCCCGTATCGCCCAAAAGGAAGAAGGGCTGTCCGTTCTCAAACTGCAGATAGCGATGATTGGCGGTCACCATCAATCTACCATGACTCCAGGGCTTTACATGGGTTGCGGCATGGACTGTGGCAGAGAGTAGGCTGGCCACAGCCATGATGGTCAAGGTCTTGAATGTTTTCTTCATTGTTTTTGTAGCTTTAAGTCTTCTTAGACTTATAACGCAAAAAAAGGCTGGTTATTGTGATTCTGCGTGCGTAGATTTCTTGCGGGCTGCCATCATGATGTAGACGAGCAAGACGAGGAAGGCAACAAGAATGCTCAACATCTGGGTAACATTCTTCTCGGGCTCTACCCAAAACTCATGGAAGAAGACGAGACGGCCTAGCACCTCTACAGGCACCCAGAATACCACCACCGTGGCTATGGCCATGCGGATGTTGGCGCCCCATGCCGAGAGTTTGAGTTGCTTCTTAAAGATGAAAATGACCAACACACAAAAAAGCCCATCCCGATGATGAACACAGAGAATATTCATCATTAGGATGGACTCTTAATATCGAGATAAAATCACAAAGGAACTATCTGTTAGCTGTCGGCCACTGATACGTTGCTGTACAATATATATCTGTACTCAGGTCGGCAATCATCAACTTAAAATCGCCTTCTTCCAATACCCACTTGCCATCATAACCTACGAAAGCAAGATCATCGGCATTCAAATCGAAAGTAACAGTCTTGGTTTCACCCGGCTGAAGCTCTATCTTATCGAAAGCACGGAGGCGACGGCCATCAGGAACCATGCTGGAAATAAGGTCGCTGCTGAACAGGAGAACGCTCTCTTTGCCCGCAACCTTACCCGTATTCTTCACATCCACGCTCACCTTGATGATGTCGCCGTGGCGGAAGTCAGACTGGGAAACCTTCAGGTTGCTATATTTGTAAGAGGTGTAACTCAAACCATATCCGAAGCCCCACTGCTGGGTAATCTTCGCATTGTAGTCGT